>Ga0116227_10008212_pt1 | contig 19840 bp, 16 predicted proteins | sample S1TSphgellanicum_FD_89693 | JGI IMG/M metagenome (GOLD analysis project Ga0116227, IMG submission 89693) | Host-associated microbial communities from peat moss isolated from Minnesota, USA - S1T2_Fb - Sphagnum magellanicum MG | ecosystem: Host-associated > Plants > Peat moss > Unclassified... | reverse complement strand
TTTCACAACAGCCAAGGATTTCGGAAGCTCCACTTCATTGAGAAACGCAGTATCAATCCCTTGCCTTTTCAGATACTCCAGTACTGATTCCTCCTCCACATCATCTGGGAGTTGTTTCCCAGTTTCTTCAAATTCTTCACTTGGCAAACTCGCCTCTGCGAATGCCAAAGAAGGCACTGCTGTGGACACACATCTTGAACACACATGTGCAAGCTTGCAAAGCGAATACTCAAACTCCCAAACATTGTTCGACGCCCAAGAGTGCTGCTGCTGTAGCAGCAGTAAGGGTTTATCACCCTTAAACCCTAAATCCCCAAAACCTAAATCCTGAACCCTACTTCTGCGGTTTTGAAACACACCGGTTGAGAGTAATCTTTCGAGCGGGTACGACAATCTTTCGAAATGAAAAAAACTTAGCCTTCTTAAGGCTGATGCAGCCGCCATGCCCCAGCAGCCGCTCCTTCTCCTTACGGCTCCTTACTCCTCCTCCTCCTTCCGCTCCGTCTCCTCGATCCTGCAATCCTTTGAGATAATTTCCCGCAACAAAACCACCACCGTATCCCTACAGCTGCCTGAAATCTCTGGCTATTGTTACGACAATCTTCCACATTGTGCAGTGCAAAGAGAAACCTTGGCAAGAGTAGTAGAACAGAAGAAGCGGCTGGCAGGTACGCGATAAGGAGAGACCCGCAAGATGAAGATCAAAGCTCTTCCGCCTTCTTCTCTCCACGTGGATGACTGACGACGAATGTGACTGGATGAGAAATCGATGTGTTCTGTCAACTTCTTTTCGTGGTCTCTCTCTTCAATGATGAATGAATGAATGAATAAATATGCGATGGTTTATTTTGTGTAGGGTAAAAGCCCCAGGGTGGGGACACTCCTGAAATAAGGGGCCTAAGATAAGGTGGGAATAGGATCCAGCCTCATGGTTTTGGGAACATCCCACACCCCAAGAGTCTACTCACCTTAGTAGAGCAAAGGCAAAACTTATCATAAACCTAAACATGTGGATCACCATGCAGGAGGAACAAGAAGGATTTACACCTACTATTTAGAGGAGTAGGCGCGACCTTAAACCAATAAGTAGATGTAAGATTTTTGACCTTATGTTAATAAGAGTAGGGTAACGCCCTTGGAATAGCCATCAACTGATGTAAAACATTGATCAATAAAATAAAATAGATCATTTATCGACTCAATTTTTCAAAAAGTATTGTGGGGAACTCATTTGAGCCCAATATAGGGGGAGAAAAATCAAAAGTAGGTTTAATGAATTAGATTAAGGGTTTAGGTGTAAGTTTTATTTTTTCTTATATAGAGGGTGAAGAATCAAAAGTAGGGCTTAATGAATAAGGTGACAAGTTAGATTAGATGTAAGTTTTATTCTTTCTAGAGTTGGGTGGGGGTGAAGTGGGGTGAGATAAGGTTATATGTGAAATTTTAGGGAAAGGGTCCAGTTGAGGTTTTTGTTTTTCGTTTTTTCCTTCTTTCAAGGAATTGTTTCCTGGGTGGGGTGTTGCTTTTCAAACGGGTTTATTTTGGATGGCATGCGGAAGGGGGATTTTGGTTTTTTTTAAAGGGGGAGGGGGCCTAGGACAAGGCCATTCAAAATATGTTTAATTATTAAAAATAATTTAAATTTAAAAAAAATTGGATGCAATTCATGTGCAAAATCAAATTGGTGCAATTTTGTAACACTTTTGTTTTGAGGGCTTGATGTCTCCTTGTAAAACTAACAAACCCTAAACTCATTAACTTGATTTTATATAATTTATAATTTTAAAAAAAACCTCCCCTGGCAAAGCCGCTTGTTTCCCATGATACCCTGAAAATATAGTATCATGGAGAGAAAAGAAAAAGGAAATGATTGTGAGAGAGTCAGCGGTCCACTTTTCAAAATGCCCTACCCTTCGTGAAGGAGGAGTTCCACTTGGTAACATGCCCTCTAAAGAGACTAAATTTTTTTTGCCTTGACTTATGTATAGGGTAAGGCCCTGCCATTAGGGAATTACTGTGTGAACACTGAGGGCGAAGCCCGAGGTCCATGGAGTAATTCCTTGAATGCAGGGCCTTACCCTGCGTAACAACTGAGGTAATCAATGGTTTCTATTAAAAAACTGTTTCCCTTCCAAAGATCTATCTTACCAGTGTTGGCCGGTTCCTAGGTTTTAGGGTTAACCTCTGGTTCCGGTTCCTCAAGTTTTCAAACGACCAGTTCGGGTTCGGTTTCGGTTTTTTTAAAAAAGAATCAGTACTCGGTTCCGGTTTTTAACCCTAAGTACGGTTCTGGTTCTAGAAGCTAGAAAAAAAATTTGCAACTATTCCAGTTCCGGGTCCATAGCTTTTGATTCATATAACCTCCGATTCCAGATCTTTCAGACCATGAAGACCAACCCAAACCTTTATTTCATGAAGAAAAGAATTACTACAAATGTTTGAAGATTTCAAACAAATCAAAATAAGGCTTTTTTTTAATTATAAATTACACTAGATGTTCCAAGTTCTTAATCCAAAACTTAAAAAATGCTGGTGGAAAAATTTAAAAATTTATTCAAACAGAAAAATATTGTTACAAAAGCTTTGAAAGCTTCAAACTCCAAACCAATGCAAACCACAAATTAACCTATTTGTAAACTTTAACTTACTCCAAATATTTCAAGGATCAGCACCTTTTTTTCATTGTCATTTTGTATCATGTTTAGGGTTTCATCTAATATTAACACCAAATTGAGTAGTGGCCTTGGCACCCTTGACCAAAATAGCCTTAATATTTTCTTTACCCTAAACCTAAATTTTACAACCCAAAACTTGCTCAAATAACCTCAAATCTGCCCTAGTCTTTCCTTCACCCAAAACCTAAATTTTACAACCCAAAACCCACTCAAACAACCCCAAATCTGCCCTAGTCTTTTCTTCACCCAAAACCTTAATTCTACAACCCAAAACTCACTTAAATAGCCCCAAACAACCCCAAATCTGCCCTAGTCTGTCCTTCACCTGAAACCTTAATTCTACAACCCAAAACCCCTTCAAACAACACCAACTTTGCCCTAATATTTCTTCCTAACCCAAAACCCTAATTATAACCATCAATACCCCCTCAAACAGCCTCCAAATCTGCCCTAGTCTTTCCTTCACCCAAAACCCTAAATTTTCACTTGTGCACCCCAATACACCCATGCCAAATCAAAGGTACAAACTAACCCTAATTCAATAAGATGTAACAAAGGTAGAAACCCTAAACATGGTGCCTAGCAAATAATTTGGTTACATCATCTCCAAGGGTTAGGGTTTCTAGTTTTTAGAAACAACTTCACTCCATGGTTGTTCCAATTTTGCTACAAGGTCTAGGAGAAAAAAAACACAAAAAATTGAACTCAAACTCAAAAGAAGAACTATCCAATGAACAAAAAGAAAATTGACATGATTCCAACACCCAAAAAAACTTACTTATTATAATCTATTGTCATTTTCTTCAATGTCTAGAAGCCTAACTTGATCAAAGAAGCCTTCATTTTCTTCCATAAGGGCGTCCTCCATGTCCATGAATTGTTTCATAGATGTCAAGCCCTCAACATGAGCATCATTCTGCCAATTCTTATAGATGCTTATGTTTATCTCAAGATTCTTTATGCCCAATCAAGAGCATCAAAGGTTGGTGCATATACCTACCACACTAAAAACTCTCTCTACCTCAATTTGTGAACCCACAACCCTTATAATTTGTCGAACCACAAACCCAATGTATGAGAATTGTACTTCATGCACTCTCCACCATTCTAATGGATTTTTGGCCTCCTCCTCAGTAACCTTCTTGAACCTAAAATGGTTCAACTATTCTTTCACCATTGATGATGCCATTTCTTCATTAGTTTCCATAAGATCATAAAGACTTGTGGGTTTAAGACTACAAGTTGTAGAGTTAGAAACTCCAACACCTATTCATTAGGGTTTAGAAAGTTGTATGTAGAAACAAGTAGTGGAAGCAAAACATGATGGTCATACTCACTAAACATTTGGAATGCTCTCTCCTTGCCAACAAACTAAATGACTAGCCCTAAACCCTTGTAATGGGGGTTTAACATCATGCACAACATGTTATGGGTTTTAATATTTTGAAAAGAAAACATAATAGACAAAAATGGGTTTAAGACTTATACCACTTGTTTTTGCATGTTTTGCCAAAAGACTTAGAGCTCCCAATCAAAATCTTGGGTTTCACTATAATCAAGTCCAAAACCATTAGCTGGAAATTGACATACAAATGATATGGTAGTAGCTAAGGCATCTAACAACAACCAATATCCTCGTCTTTGGTTCAACACACATAGCTAAACTATGGGGCCCAAAATATCAATAACAACTTGGGTTGTTGCACAAACTTGGGGACTAGGCACATAGCCTTATAAAGCCAATGATTGTTGACATTTGTAACAAAGAATAATCACGTGTTTAAATTCAAAAGTCTTTTAGAACATGACAACTTTTGAAGCAAAATGAGTTTTCACAAGAGTTTATACTTTTCATGGAGGCACCCCCACCAACTCACATGCATTGCGCCATTTTTGTCATCCTTTTCCACTTTTCTTGGTCCAAGTAATGGTTTTCTACTAAATTAATTGTGCTTCTTTAATTTAAACAAAAGGCAAGCCAACACATACCTTGGAGTCAATCTGTTGCATATTGACAACACTTTGACATTACATGACCCCTACAAGAACCTACTAAAGGTACCAACAGTCCCAAAATTTCACAACACACAATAGATGTTAATGTAAAAGTCATGGTGGCAAGATTGTTCCTTTCATCTTTGACATATGCAAGAATAAGAATATTAAGCCCATGTTTTGCAAGCACATTACTCACATGCATTGCCATGGCATTTTTGGAAGTGTTTGTAGTTTCAAAAAATCCGATAATCACATGACAAGGCTCCCACTTGTCATTCAAGAAATGAACAATAAAAAAAAATGTATCAACACCTCCCTTTGACATCCAAATATCAAAAGATACGGTGCATGTATTACATGATCGAAAGGCTGGAGAAACAAACCCTACCTTTGTTCGTTCAATAATCATAGGTAAAAGATCATTTTTAAACTTTTGCCTTGACGAGAAAGTCGATTGAAGGTTCTACCTTAGAGTTAATCTCTTAAAAAAAGGAGCCTCAACAAATGACAAAGGCACAAGTTTGTTTGCAATGAACAACATAAGATCTTCTTCAAATTGTTTTTAATGAAAATCATCTTTGCTATGAGGAACATAACTACCAAAAAAGGTAAAAATGGTGTTAGGAGTTGGGCCAGACCTCTTTTTAACTAGATATCTTTTTCTTTCAATCCTTTGTCGCTCAATCCACTTATTCCAAAGCTACCAATGAACCCCCCCCCCCCAAATGTTTTCGCAATGCAGGAATCCCATTTGCAAATTTGTAGCTAGTCAAAACCTTTTTTTGTCCTACAATTGGAACATGAAAGTAACACACAACACACTTAATTGTTCAACTTTTACAAGTGAATTTGCGCTTGAACTTACCTTTGGTGAAAAAGATTTAACGACACATAAAATGCCCAAGTTGTGTGGTTGTCGAATTTTTTAGGTTTTTAATAATCTCGATTATTTGCAAACAAGGCCCATAACTTTGAACGACTAATGCTTGCAAAGTTATTAGCATGTGATGTTGATGTTGAAGGCAAATAAAAAGCAGAAGCACAAAACTCCATTGTTAGTGGAGCTTTTGTTGGGAAAATGATTTCTCCATCATAATCCATGATCTTGTCACAAAAGTGGCACACGAAATGCAACCACGAGGAATAATTGAGCACGACCACAAGGAATAGAAATAAACAAAGATGAGTAGAGCATGTCCACAAAGAGCAACAAAGCGCGACACAAGGAGTAGCAAAGTGTGACCACAAGTAACAGAGTGCAACCACAAGGACTAGTAAAGTGCAACCACAAGGAATAGTAGAACTTGACCACAAGGAGTAATAGAACGTGACCACAACGAACAATAGAGCATGACCATAAGGAGCAAGACCACAAAGAATAACCGAATGCAACCATAAAGACTAGGACCACAAGGAGCAGTAAAGTGCGACCATAAGAAACAAGGCCACAAGAAGCAGGATCATAAGGAAAAATAGAGTGCAATCACAAGGAGTAAGAGACTTTGACCACAAGGAACGAAACCACAAGGAATAGTAAAGTGTGATCATAAGGAGCAATAGAGTGTGACCACAAGGAGCACATCAAAGCACAACCACAAGCATGAATAGAATGCTACCACAAGGAGGAACAGAACATGACCACAAGGAGGAGTAGAGTGCGACCACAAAGAGTAGGACCACAAGGAATAGTAGAATGTGACCACAAGGAGGAGTAGAGTGCGACCACGAGGAGTAGGATCACAAGGAGCAATAGAGTGCAACCATAAGGAGCACTAGAGCATGATCACAAGGAGGAGCACTAGAACTTAACCATAAGGAGTAGGAGAACATGACCACAAAGAGCAACAAAGGGCCACCATAAGGAGGAAGAGAGCTTGACCACAAGCAGTAACAAAGAAGGACTACAAGGAGTAGTAGAGAAATAGAATGTCACCACATGGATCAACAACACAACAGAGAAAAACGAAAGCATGAAGAACATATTGTCATGAATGAAATCGTCATCGTGTTGTTGTGAAACTCGCCATCACCATCACCATTGCCACAAATTTGCAAACAATAGAAGAAGAAAAATTTAACTAAAGTTCTACCATGAAGAACAACAAAGCATGACCACAAGGAACAATAAGGAGCAGAGCATGACCATGAACAACAATAGAGACAAGCAAGAGCATGAGCAATGGCAAGGATGACTTTTTTTATTGCGAGCTTTCTCCTGGGATTTTCCTCCCAAGTTTTGATGCTAGAGTTTTCTTCAAACCTTGAACACACAACACTGAAGAAAAAAATCCCTCTCAAGCTTTGATGCTTAAAAAACCCTCCTAAGCTTCTTTGTTGAGCTTGAACACTTGAGAAAAGAAATCTTGCAAGCTTGAGTTTGCTCGTTTGACAGAAAATCCAGAGAAGTGGGAATGAAGTGAAATGAGAACAAAAACTCCAAAATTGGCAGATGCCCTAACCTAACCTTAAATTAAAAACCGGACTGGATTTTTAGAAAAACTTCAGTTTGGTTCCAGTTTTCTTCCCACTGACCCCCCAGGTCAGGTTCCGGATCTACACACAAGTCAAACTGACCCTCCGGTTCCCTCCCGGTTCCATACCCAACTCCGTGCCTTGCCGGTTCCGTTCCACAGGTTCCAGAACCCGAATTCAGTTCCAGTTAGGTTATTTAAGACTGACGCCAGAACCAGTTCCTACCCACCCAAGTGGGTACCTGGCCAACACTGAATCTTACAATCTCACCCGCTCCACCCTAGGACTCTTTGTAAGCCTGATTACTAAATGTAATCTGCCTTATAAATACACTAAGAGTTCTGTCCGACATTGTTACGTAGGCATATTAAGATCCTTCCTCTTTTCCAGGAGGAATATTTCACAGATATATCTGGTGCTCTTCACATACACTTATATTTACGAATATAAGTCATCCTATCTTTGGGCCCTAGTTTGACAATGAAATAATCTCTGGTTCATCCTCAATTTGAGTGTAGCCAGAAAGTAAGTGAGATTGATACCTATTTAATGAAACTGACTATCAGTCCACAAAATTCGCAGAGTTTTATTTTGAAAACACCTGATTTAATGATGAATATGAGCAGCAGTGAAGGCATAGGCAAGGCAAATCGAAAACTGGGGGTGAAACAGGAGTTGCAGAATAATGTAAGTAAACAAAATAACTGGTTGGTATCCCGATAGGTAAGTAGGTAAAGCACCTCGTGGCTCCTAGGTAGGTAGGAAATGTTGGTTGCTAGTAACCACCATTGTACCCTAATTTGATGAAATATAATTAAATTTGCAAATGCTCAAAAGCCTTAAAATGAATACTTGGGATGATTGTTCTGACGTTTTTGCACCTCATATTGGCACTAATAAATTTCATGCTAAGCAAAAGAAAAAGAAAATTCTCTCATATAGAAAAGAAATTGGAGTTTTTGGGTGGTCTGAGAATATGGCCTTTTATTTGTACATCATTCAGAATTTCCAACCTATGAATCATAGTGTTATAAAATCTTATATTAATCATTGATGGTTTCTAAATAGAGGGAAAGGAATGGATTATTTGGAGGAATGACAAAACTTCATCCCTTCAATACCAAAACAAAGAGTGTGTTGTCTGAGAAAATCCAAGGACTTCATTTTGAAAGTTGAAGAACATACAATTGGGATATAACTCATGATCTCCATAATTTTCACATGACTTGGTGCAAGTTTTTCAATGAATTTGCAAAATTGTTTGCACCAGAATATGAAGCCTTCATTCAAACACAGTTCAAGCTTTTTAAATTGAATTTAATCTCTTGTATTTCAACTCTAAAGCCGCATCTAAATGTCCAAGAATCATATAATGAAATGTACTTTTTCCTCCAAGTGAATGGTGAACATTAAAAGCTTGATGAAAAACTTGAAAATTATATTTAGAGCCTTAATAATAAAACTGTAAATATTGGCAGTAAGTGGGAGTGGATGGTGCACTAGTGGGTGCTGGTTCAATCTGGTCAACAAAATGGCCTATTTTTGCGCATCACATATATGGTGCAAGCATGATAAAAAAAGGGAGGAAAAACAGTCTTACAAAATCCAGTTTCAAAATTATTCAGTTCTTATGAAATTTTTTATTTCTCTTCCACTTGAATGGAGAAAATAGAAGGTTCAATTAACAGCACCTCAGTTTGCAAAGCATGTTATAAATTCAAACCTTGTATAAGGGATTCTTTTTGAGACCAATATTTTGATGTTTTCTTTCCTCAAGACTTAATAAATCAATAATCACTAAATTTCATGTCATGAAACAAATTGTCAGATCATTTCATATAGGAAATTTGTTGGGACTTTTATTACTAGCAGTATTACATAATTGACCTTTTCTTGTATATCACCTACAGTTTCAACTCATATGCCATGAGTCCAAGCTTTTAAAAGCTCGGTATTAGGTAGTCAAATAGTTTTTCCAAAATAGAATGAAAGATACAACTAATTGGAGAAATGAAATAACCACATGAAAACAAAGGCCTTCCGATCAATGTGCATTTCAATTTGAGTAACCAATCAGCATCCAAAGGTAGATTTAACATTGATTGACTATGATTGTCAAAAAGATGTCTAAAATTCTCTTCAAACAGCAACAAAATTGCAATTGAAAATTGGCAACATTTTTTCAAAAGCTTATTTTATTATTATTTTTGAACAATTAACCCCCCCCCAAAAAGCATCTTTGACAAAATATTTGGATTTCATTTATTTTGCCAGGGTGAAACTTGGCCACATAAATGTACAACTAGTGTGAATAAAACCATGCACTTAAACTTTGAGACTTCCAAAATGTACACATGGTTGTGTTGTCACCAAAAAGAAGGGGAGATGATTTTTGGTGTGGAAATCCTTACATTTCTAATACAAACTCAACAAGATTTGCTGGAAATTTCCAAAGAGCAGAAAGAAGGCTATAACAAATATTCTTTCTAAACCTAAATCCTTCTAGCCAAGCAAATTTTGTTATTCTAGTTTTATGGACCTCAAGGGATCAAACCTTTCTTGATTTCCTTTCAAGGAACCAACTAATTGTTGATGAATGTGGCAATTCATTTTTCAACAACATAATCCCCACAAATGCTACCCCCACACCATTACATAGTTTCTGTCAGAAGTTGGATAGAAACTAAGAACAGAGTAGGTAGATATGATCATTTACACCTCACAACATCCTCTTGTTCCAAAATCCTCGGAGCTCCCACTATATCACAAGTATTACCTTTTCAGAGTAAACCAGATTACACGTCCACATCGAAACCCCCAAAAATTGACATAGATGATGGCTACCACTACAATTGCTCCTGAAATCCTAGACTTTTTCATCATTTCCCTTTATCTAGTCCCTAAAATGCAAACATTAGACCTCCTATTTCCTTCTTAACGTTCTTGGCATAGAGGAAAATCAAGCATTAAGTTCAAGAGAAAAAGTCTAGAAGGACTTCCATCCCCAACTGATTATTATCAAAATCCAAACAAACTCTTCACATCCTAATTAGCAAAATCGGAACTTAACTTCTCCCACTCCCAAAATAAAAATCTTGCCTTCTTCCTTTTTAGCCAACTTCATATAGCTTTGCATTGTCCACATCCCTTTGCCCCTTTGAAAGCTTAACATCAATCGTCTCCAAGAACCATGATTCACACTGCTCATAAAAATTGTCCATTAAGAAGCTAGGATCTTGTTCCATCACCAAAACTAGCTCACCAAAGCCACTCCACAATAACCTACAAAACAACAAACAAAGCCAAAAACAAAAAACAAGTAATTGGACTATCGATGTCCTTGAAGCATAAAAGTTTTGGCATCATCTGCCACATAACTGAATTAGGGTTTTTGCCTTCATTCATCCACATAAAATGTTGGACACTAATTTTAGGTCACAAAAGTCACCACTCCTTCCAAATAAATCTATGTCCTCATAGATCAAACATCAAGTTACAAATATATATAATTACAAACCCCTTCTTGACCGTTCCCAACACTACCCCTTGAGATCTTTGAGAATGCATATTCTGCCACCATGGTCTTGTTCCTAATATCCTTTCCCATCTTTGTAATCAATAAAGATGTAAGGTTTTTTCTAATTACTGAACAATGATCTTTTCTTCCCAGGTTTACGCATCTTGACCTTGGTATTTTCTACAAAGGCTTCAAAGGTTTGAAGCCCTTTTCTGGCAACATATACCTTTCTTTGTTTCCTTTGAGCATGTTCCACATTTTCAAGCAGAGATTTGTGCACACTTGCAATCAGCTGCATTTTAAGAATCATCTGATCTCCCATGACTTCAGGACTTGCCTGTTCATCAAATACATTACATAAGCCACTAAGATTGTTATCAATGGTGAGTCTAGGCATACAACCAATGAGCACCATGAAGGGAGAGTATTTCGTGTTGGCTTGGATGCCACATTGATATCCAAAGAATATTCATGGTAGCAATGAATCCCAATCTTGTATATTAATAGCTGCCATAACCATGAATCCGTGCTTGATGGTCTTTATCAGATGCTCAACCATGCCATTGCATTGAGGCCAAGTAAGGGCTGTAAACTGATGCATGATGCCATAATTCTGACAGATTTTAGCAAATTCCTTCATCCACTAACTGCCATTATTTGTCAAAATGTATTTAGGCACTCCATACTTATAAATAACTTCATCTTCTAAAAACTTAGTAGCATTGAAGGCATCATGTTCCATGTTTCACACCATTTAAAATAATGGTCAATAGTTATAAGCACATATTTATTGCCATCAGTTGTTTCTGGTAATGGTCCAGGAGTGTCCATTATAACACGATAAAACGAATCGCATATAGGAATACTCTTCATCTCTTCAATGTTGAATCTCATGTTTCTAGATTGCTTGGCTAATTGACATTTTTCACAAATCTTGATGAATTTCTTGACAGATTCAGCTTTGTCATGCCAAAAAAACCTCTTCTTTACTTCAACAAGTGTTCACATTTCCCCAAAGTGTCCAATTTCCTCATGTATCTTCTCAATTAACATTCTCCGTTCTACATGCCTAAGTACCACTAGATTTTGGAAAAATAGGGTATCTTTTGACCAATGGTATTTCATTACCTGCTTCTTAACCCACCAGTGAGCAATACTTTGACACATTATCTTCCCATATATCCATTTGCCTTGATTGATCACCTTCACATTGTCCCATTGTTTCCACACTTTTGCCCTTTCATTTGGCAACGAGGTAGTCCTTGGGTGTCAATAGAATGCTCTCTTACAAAACATTGCCCAACTCCCTTTTGTGCCATGCAAACACCTCCTTGAATTTTTCTAATAGATCCCATAGTTGATTTTGTTGCTTTTCATTCAACGATTCATCTGGTCTTATCATGTTTTTGATTTGGGTTCATTTATCACCTCCCTCAATTAGATCATCAAATACTTGGACCAGATACAAATGCACATTGGGTTTAGTGTTCTTTCCCAATATTTGTTGCATCAAAGCAACTTCCTCTATAGCTGCACATTTTATCCAATTAGCATAATCATCATCCTTAGAAAATAGCCTTTCAAGCACGTTTTGATGTTGCTCTTGTAAGGTTAAATTCAGAATGTGCATAGGCGTTTCTTCTTCAATGATCAAATCCATTCCGTGGTTTTAAAGTTTTTCAATATGGTTTTCCAAGTTCAGCAAGATTTCTTGTGGATCAACCTTTGCCTTTTCCTCATACTCTACTATATCCTCTTCAAAGGAAGATTCATCATTAAAATCTAATGAACCCAATAGGTTCGCCTAGTTATTAATATGAAGTTGTCCCATTTTTTGTTGAATAACTCTTCCTGGATATTGCATTTTTCTTCTTCAAATCTCTCGAGCACTTGCAACATGTTCATTACATTTAATGGCAGTACTTCCACTTCTATTCTGAGTTTGTTGCGAACTTGTATGACACCCTTTTCCACATTGATGATTGTTTTTATCTTTATGAGGAAATCTAGTCCAAGGAGCAAATCATAGCTGCCTGTGTCAACCACAAGGAAGACTTTATAATCCTTCCTAGTGCCTGCATCACTATACGAAAGGGTCTCTTATAAATTTAATGGCTAGCCATTAGATGCATTATGCCAAGCTCTCTAACAACATTGGCTACCATAATTGACATAGATGCCCTAGTATTCGCAAAGCCTTCAATCAATGCTTGATTGATTTCCATTGCCAAATCCAATGTTTTGTTGTGATGTGTTTTGTTGATGTTAACCCTCCTGAATGCAAGGGTTTAATGAATCACTACTATCTAACTTCTCTGTCCTTTAACATCTTTTCTCCTTCAAGCTAGTTTAATCAATCCTTCCAAATATTAGAATTCTCTTGGAATTATAAGAATGGTTTCCTTAGGAGTTAAAGAGATCTTTCCTTTGATGAAATGAAATAGAATTTTAGATTTCATAGTTGCTTCAGCACCCATGTTTGTTCCCCTTTGTTCTTTTTCAGCTATCCCTTCTTCTTGTTCTTCTACTGGGTTGGCAATCATAGGCAATCTCCTTTTTGGGATCTCTCACCCCGGAAAAGATATGCTTGTCCCTTCCACAAATATGGTTTAATTTTGAAAGAATGGCCTTTTCATCATCAACCAAAACTTCAAGAAAGTTTGTGGTGGCAAACAAACCTTTAGCAAATTTCTTCCAACACCTATCTTTTGCATACCCCAATCCAAAACAAAATGAACATTTTAGACCATAATTGTTAATCTTGTGCCCACCTTCGCACTTGGCACATTTTGGCCTTGTGTCCACAAGTTTAAAGTATGTTGAGGTTGTGTGTTTTTCTGAGTGGCATAATTGGCAACAGTTGTTAGTGGTGGTAGAAAAGGTTGTACTGGGTCTAGCCTTGCCATTAGTTCCCTTCCCAAAGAAATTAATGATGGTTTCATTCAAAACATGGAATTGTCAATTTGTGGTGGATTCTTCAAATGTTGTTTCATCTTGTTCTTTTTCATGGGTTTGTATGGGGTCTCCTCGAGTTTTCCCACCCGTTCAATTTTAGTAAAAACAATAACCACCCCCTCAATGTCAGTGTAGGTCCTAACAACGCAAAGTTTTCTTATTTGTGGCCTTAATTTTGCCAAAAATCTATGATGTTATTTTGCATCTTGTATTTGACCCCGTTGAAAAAACTTATCTTACCTTTCATAGTACTTTTGAATTCTTTCCTTTGGTTTTTATTGGATAGCATCCAGTTTGAGCCATATGGCATCAGTGTCAATATTGCCATAGTTCTGCACTATCCAGGGATGTAGTTTTTTCCAATCAATAGCTGCAAGATTCAATTTCTTGAACCATTATTTGGCCCTTCCTTTTAGGTTCAATTTAACAATCTTAAACAACTTATCAGCATTGAAATCCCAAACTTTTGTTGCTATTGTTAGTCTTTCAGCCCAATCATTTACATCCTCATGATTTTGTCCCCAAAATAACTTGTCCATGCCTTGAAGATTAGTCATTTTAATCAACCTTTCCTATCAAAAGATTTATTTATTGCCAATCCTCTGCTGTAAGAACTTGTTCTACCCCCCTCCTTTTTCAGGTTGTTGTTAATCCTGTTACTATAACCTATATTACTTTTTGCTTCATTGATCTAGATGAGGCTCCTTTTCCATCCATCAAATTCTGTCTTGGTTTTCAACCAAATTACTGCTTAAGTGCAAAATCTTGAATGCCATGTGCTAATGGCTATGTTCCCAACTTCAACCAATCAAGATGAAAACCAATTATCCTATAACAACCAAATTGTGACATCTTAGAATGAGAGTACCAACAGGTTCTTTATGGAATTCTAACTCCTCAAGTAATAATGCCTGATTATATTCTGTGGCTCATAGCATAGATTAAATTTCTATGCTACTCCAGCAAATTTGTATAGTTCTTCAAGACAGAATTATCAGTCCTTGATCATGAAAGGAAATTGGATTGTCTTCCTTGTACTAGATTTAAAATCACAATATCATATGGTAGAAGAGTGAAATTTTGCTGATTTGTAGAGTCCATTTGCCATTATATCCCAAAGTTATCATCATCAAATGCTCTCCAACTTATTAAACGAGATCTTGTTCCAAAGTTCTCCACCCTTAGTATCCGATTTCCAGTTCGAAATAAATCCTTTGTTCCTAAAATAAAAAATTTGCTGAATTGATTTGGGGAAACAAAAGAAAAAAGAATCCAAATGTCACCTATTCACGACACTTGTTTTTGTCTTTCCAATCTATGTGTTGACACCCTACACAAGGTAGGAAGTAAAGTGATATTATCTCTAAAATCTTGCACTTGAAACCCATCCTCTTGTTCCATCTTGCATTTTCACCCAAACTTGTGCCCTAATACAAAACCCATTGTGCATTAGCTCCACAACAATGTCTCCAGTTTGTGCTTCATCAGGACTCACTCTTATAATGGTAACAACATCGAATCCTAACTGACGCAAAATTAACGTTCCTATCCATGGTGCTCCTTGAGTTCTGGGGACATCAAACTTAACAATGATATGTTCTTCATGAATTTCTTGAGTCTCTGTAACTAATTGCTTTTCATTGGAATTAAACTTCCTAATTTTTGGGACACTTCATCTTCCAAATACCCTAGTAATCACATATGTTCCAACCTTCTGGGATTGTGTTGCTTTGATACCAAAAAAAAGGGGAGATGATTTCTGGTGTGGAAATCCCTAACATTTTGAATATAAACTCAACAAGATTTGTTGGAAATTTCCAAGGAGCAGAAAGAAAGTTACAACATGTATTGTTTCAAAACTTATATCCTTCCAGTTAAACAAATTTTATTATTTTTAGTTGTATGGACCTCAAGGGATTGGACCTCTTTTGATTTCCTCTCAAGGAACCAACTAATTGTTGATGAGTGTGGCAACTCATCCTTCAACAACATAAACCCCACAAATGTTACCCCCACACCATTACATAATTTTTCTCAAAAGTTGGATAGAGACTAAAAATAGAGTAGGTATGACGCGTTCCTAAGTCCCTTGTTGAACCCACTTGAGGGTCCAACTATGTAGAGTTGTGGAAAGTTGGGACTTGGGGGCCGTTCCCGATTTCCAGCACTAAAAGGGGGTAGAGGGGCGTGCTAGAAGTCCCGGGATTAGACTAGGAAGAAAGACTAGATTATCAAGCTTGAATCTGCATCCAAAAACTAACCACAAAGGGTTAGTTAGCACTCGCGAACACCCTTGGGTGTTCGGACAAGCCACGAGCATTTTGACACACAAGATTCACCACGGCCCGGACTCGGGGGAAGCCACCACCTTCCCCCATATAGTATATTTTGCAGCTCTCCGCAGAGGCTACATCCAAATGGCTCTTTTTCCCGGGACTCCCAAGTTGGAGTCTCGAAACTGTCCTGGGTTGGAGTCCCAGGACTTTGGAAGCTCATAACTCCCGACTGTAGAGTCTGATCAAGACGAGGTCTAAACCAAAGTTGTAGTTCTCCTCGAGAGCTTTTCAACGCCATGTCGCACTCTAGAATCGGACATCGGAAAGAAGTGAATTCCCGACTTTTAGTGGTCGGGAGTCAAACTGCCAGTTTGACTTCCGGCCCTTCTTTTGCCCATAACTTGAGCTGCGGATGTCCAAATGGCTCAAGCGAGGCCATTTTGAACATCTAAACTTCAAGACCTTTCCAATGAAACCAAGAACACTCAAAAGAAAGGAGATTTGACCCCTCAAATCGAGCTCTGAATTTTTGGGAGTCCTGGAGGACTCCATTTTCCCACTTTCGGGAGTGTGAGTTGCATTTTCACACTTACCCCCAAAGTGGGGTTGTGACAAGGTAGATGTGATCATCTACACCTCACAAAATCCTCTTGTTCCAAAATCCCTGGAGCTCCCACTATATCATAGGTACTCTCTTCTAAAAGTAAACCACATTACACGTCCACATCGAAACCCCCAAAAACTGACAAAAATGATGGCTACCACTACAAGCGCTCATGAAATCATAGACTCTTTCATCATTTCCTATGATTTGGTCCCTAAAATGCAAACATTAGACCTCTTATTTCCTTCCTGACGTTCTTGGCACAACGAAAAATCAAGCTCTAGGTTCAAGAGAAGAAGTCTAGACGGACTTCTGTCCCCAACTGATTATTATCAAAATCCAAACAAAATTTTCACATCCTAATTAGCAGAATCAAAATTTAGATTTTCCCACTCCCAAAAGAAAAATCGTGCCTTCTTCCTTTTCAACTAGCTTCATATAGCTTTACATTGTCCACATCTTTTCGCTCCTTTGAAAGCTCAACATTAATCATCTCCATGAACTATGATTCACACTGCTCATAAAGATTGTCCATTGAGTAGCTAAGATCTTGTTCCATCACCAAAACTAGCTCACCAAAGCCATTCCACAATAACTTGCAAAACAACAAACAAAGCCATAAATAGAAAACAAGTAATTGGACTGTTGGCATCCTTGAAGCACAAAAGTTTCGACATCATCTGCCACACAGCTGAATTAATGTTCTTGCCTTCATTCATCAACATAAAATGTTGGACACTGATTTTAGGTCACAATGTATACAATCACTCAATTGGCAAACACTAACGTGCATGCTCTTGTGCAAACTATCTAATTTCTTGCATCGCACCATGAAGCCTTTAAATTTATTCAAGTGTATGACTTTTTATTGCCCCAAGCTAATGGACGCACATGTGTAGATTTTGGGTGCACCCATCCAATTGATGGGTTCTTTTAAAATCTACTCATCTACTTGTGGGTTTCTCCTCAAATATGAATGTTGGGTAATTGATTAAATCATGCTTCTACATCATTTTATTTTTTTGGGTCGTCACTTGCCTTTTTTGTTTTCATATCACTATGAAATTTTAAAAAATTTCATATGACTACTTTTGAAAATGAATTTTTTTTGATAAACATACAAGTAATTGGCTTTAATTACTTTAAATCTTATTAAAATGAGATTCTTAAAAAATTGATTTGAAAAATTATGCAAGAATTGTTTAAAATAAAACACTTCAATTTAAAAATGGAATAAAAATTTGACATAAACTTCGTTTTTTAAATATAAATTAAAAAATTAGTTTGATGTTACTTTTAAAACTTCAATAAGGCTTTGATGAAGATTTACAAACAAAAATAATAATGAAATTAATTTTAAATTAATTAATCAATTATTATTGTTGTTGCCATTTATGTTATAAAATTTTATTATTGCCCTAAAATAGTAGACATGCATGAATGATTTTAGCTTTTACCAAGCATGTATGGGGCAAAACACAACTAGTTCAATGGATAGGTCATTTGAAGGGATTTATGCAAGCGTCCAACTTTGAAGTTGTCGGCATGTTTTGATTTCTTTTCCTCTTCATTATTCATAATGCTAATAAATTTTATGCAAAAGGAAATTTCATGGGATTATCTTGTAAGGAATTAATTTTTTGAATTTTATGAATGCTCTCACAAAATGGATTTTTCTTCTACATTATTATCTAGTATTTGCAACCTGTCATTGGTAGCTTTCTATTAATTATCATTAGACGTTTTCTATTTCTGGATAGAGGAGGTGAAATAGTGACATATACATAAGAGGAAAAAAAAATTGGGCACCTTTTGATCAGTGTTTTTTTTCTTAAAATCAGTTTTCATACTCTTAAAAAAGTGGCAAAAAAATCAAGATTTACACAGAAAAACACATTTTCCACTTTTTTAACAAATAATCATAGACTGAAAACCATGTTTTTCCAAGTTCTTCTCCCAAAAAAATCGACAAGATAATAAAAACTAACCACCCAAAAAATCAATCGAAATTGTGCTAGCTGAGGGCACTTAGAAACGCCACCCACCCTTGAACTAATTTGAGAGTTTAGGAAACGCATCATGGAAACATACCATGGCATCAAATCACCTGTGAAATTAATGGATACAAATTTTGCATCCATTGATTTCGCATACTTACCACTTTTACGGATTTTCAACTGAAAAAAATGTGTTTTCAGATTTATTAGTTCACAGATTTGCTCCTCAAGAGGTCACAAAACAACAAAAATTTGCCGTTAAAGGAAACTTCAAAAAATCAATCGAGCTTGTGATAGGGCAGTAGAACGTTACCACCCCAGAGTTGGGAAACCCCACAGTACCAACCTATTGAACAACCTATAGTGAATTGTGAAAGTTGATAGGAATGCTTTTCAATGCGAGAACATCTCCACCCCACACCGGCAAACAACTCCTTTATTTTAGAATAGAATACTGTTTAATGATCACTGTCCCAGACTCCCCACCCAGAAACGTTTTAAAAGCCCCTTTAAAGACTCAAAGACCATTTATGTCTTTACATATGGACAAGTAATAGTCACTGTCCAAATCCATAGTAGAAAAAAGCTTTTAAAGAGGTTAAAATGACCACTGCAGAATGGACCATCAATACAGAGAGCAGAGCAGCAGGATTTGCTCTATCCTGCTGCAAGATTTAATGAAAAGGGGTGTTCACCGGTGTGGGGTCGCAGATGTTGCCTCTGTTGGCGTGGCATAATCATTCATTTGAAGCTCTGATCTTGCAATGGTGAATTGTCATTAATCATGTGAAGTGCTGATTATTCCATGCTTTTTACTGAGAGTGGTTGAAGGGGGATTGAAACTTAGTTTTGTCAATTCTGTTGAATTGACGGGTGAAGGGCATGGTCACGTGGTGCCGACAGTGGCAGTAATGAACGAGCATAACATACTATGCAGTACTCCAAAAGGACAATAGTGGAGGCCTCCCTTCGTAGCAGCTCCAATTAGCAGCCACATGATCCTGGGTGGTGCCAAAAGTGACAGTAGTCAAGGAGCATGGAATACTATATAGTACACCAAAGGGACTAACTGAGCCTGTTATCTTAAAATGAGTAGGGCTTAGCAGTGCCAAAAGTGACAGTAGTCGAGGAGCTTGGAATACTATATAGAACACCAAAGGGACTAATTGGGCCTGGTTTCTTAAAATGAGTAGGGCTTCGCACGGCTTTGACTTGGAGGACCCAGTTTTCAGAGCCTTATAATATAACTATAAATAGTGGGAGTGGATGGTGCACTAGTGGATGCTGGTTCAATCTGGTCAACAAAATGGCCTATTTTTGCACATCACATATATGGTGCAAGCATG
>Ga0116227_10008211_pt1 | contig 19845 bp, 23 predicted proteins | sample S1TSphgellanicum_FD_89693 | JGI IMG/M metagenome (GOLD analysis project Ga0116227, IMG submission 89693) | Host-associated microbial communities from peat moss isolated from Minnesota, USA - S1T2_Fb - Sphagnum magellanicum MG | ecosystem: Host-associated > Plants > Peat moss > Unclassified... | reverse complement strand
GTCTTGTGGCGGGTCTATCTGCCCCTGCCCTGGCCCGCGCACCAGGTGTTCGCCATGCCAAGCCTCTATCGCGCCGGCATCATCGTCGCCCTGGTGTTCGGCCTTCTATTCACCGCGGCCTACGCCTGGCAGGCGGCGGCGGAGGCGGCGCGGATGGAGTTGGCCCTGGCCGCCACCCAGGCCGTGCTCTCCCGCGAACAGCGGCTGTCGGCGCTGGGCGGACTGGCCGCGGCCGCGGCGCACGAACTGGGAACCCCGCTCGCCACCATCCAGGTGGTGACCAAGGAGATGGCGCGCAGTCTGGAACCCGGCCCGCTCCTCGACGACGTCCAGCTCCTGATCAGCCAGGCCGAGCGCTGCCGCGACATTCTCCGAAAACTCTCGCGCGCGCCCGATACCGAAGACGCCCACCACGCCCGCATGAGCCTAAGCCAGCTATTGGATGAGGTCTCAGAGCCCCATCGCGGCGAACAGATTCTCATTAATACCGACGTCAGCTGCGCCCCGGGCGCGGCGATCCTGGAGGTCCGTCGCCTGCCCGAAGTGCTGCACGGGCTGGCGGCCTTTGTCGAGAACGCTGTAGACTTCGCGGACACCAGCGTCGAGCTGACCGCCTATTACGACGCGGAGCGCTTATTTGTCGAAGTGCGCGACGACGGCCCCGGCTTTTCCCCCGATGTGATCGCAAGGCTCGGCCAGCCCTATGTCACCACAAGGAGTCACGGCGAGGGCTCCCGATCCAGCCACATGGGCATGGGCCTCGGCTTCTTCATCGCCAAGACCTTGCTGGAGCGGACAGGGGCCGAGGTCGCCTTCCGCAATGCGCGGCGGGGCGGCGCTGTCATCTCGGCGCAATGGCGCCGACAGCGGGTCGAAGCCCCGCGGGAGCTTTGAGGGTCTGATCACGTTGTATGACCTGGGTCAGCGTGTGCGATGTGAACCCTGTTGGTTCAACAGTGGACGTGAAGCCTCTGCGACATTATGACGAGCAGTTCAGGCTAACCGTTGTTAGGCCAAATCGTCCGCCGCCGCGCCCCTTCGGCGCTTAATTCCATGCAGGCTTGTTATGACGGACATCTCCGCCTCTATTGCCGCCCTACCTGAAAAGACCGTTCTGGTTCTGGATGACGACGCCCCGTTGCGGACACGGCTGGGTCGGGCGCTCGAACAACGTGGGTTCGAGGTGATCCTGGTGGGCTCGGTGGCCGAGGCGGTCGCCAAGGTCAAGGAAGCGCCGCCAGCCTTCGCCGTATTGGACATGCGCTTGGAAGACGGCAATGGCCTGCAAGTGGTCGAGACGATCCAGAGCGTGCGCCCGGACGCCCGGGTGGTGATGCTCACCGGCTATGGCAACATCGCGACCGCGGTCGCGGCGGTAAAGGCCGGCGCAGTCGATTATCTGCCCAAGCCTGCGGACGCCGACGACGTCGCCCGCGCGCTCCTGGCCGCCCGGGAAGGCTCCTCGCCTGCCCCGCCGGAAAACCCCATGTCGGCCGACCGAGTGCGTTGGGAGCATATCCAGCGCGTTTACGAGCTGTGCGGCCACAATATCTCCGAAACCGCGCGCCGCCTGAACATGCACCGCCGCACCTTGCAGCGTATCCTGGCCAAGCGCGCGCCGCGTTAGAGCTAGAGTTTGGCGCGCACCAGGGCGACCACCGCCGCGGCCTCTTCGGCTCCATAATCGACCGGATCGCCAAAGCCCCAGACGGGTCCCGGCCAGGCCGGATCGTCGCTGCGCCGTCCCACCACATGGATGTGCAGCTGCGCCACAACATTGCCCAAGGCGCCGATGTTCAGCTTCTCGACAGGACGCCCGGCCGCTTCGCCGATGGCCCGCACGGCGCGGCCGGCGATTAGAATTTCACGCATCAGCTCTTCAAGCTCTTGGGCCGCCAGCTCATCAAGCTCCCGCAGCCTCTCGCGACGGGGGATCAGCACGATCCAGGGCCAACGCCCATCGGCCTGAAGCCGCGCCTGGCACAGAGTCAGGTCGGCGAGGAGAATCGAACTGGCTTCCAGGCGGGGATCAAGGGCGAACATTAAGTGGACTCGGCGGCTGTGCGTTCTTCGAGACGCCCCTTATAGGGGCGCCTCAGAATGACGAACGTTGTTGAATTACAATTTACTTCGTCAGGCTGAGGCGCGAGCGTGCTCGCGTCTCGAAGCACGCAATCACGCTCACAACATCTCCAAAACCTCGCCAAATAACGGCCTAGCGGCGGCGTTCGGTTGGGTGCAAGCCTGGGCAAGGCCGCGCCAGGCGGCGAGCTGGGCTGCGTCCGCATCGCATAAGTCCAGCAACTCGCCCAACAACAGGCCCCAGGCGCGGACTTCGAGGCGCCGATAGGCCTCAGGGTCGGACGTGGGCAGGAACGACGCGGCGCCGAAGTCGCTGAGAACCGCTTCACCGGCGACGCCGTCCCATAAGACATTGTGTCCGTACAAATCGCCGTGCAGCAGTCCGCGTCCATGCAGGTGGGCGGCGGCCAGGCCAATGCTGCGGGCGATCTGGAGCGCCGTCTCCAATTGAAGCCGCAAGGTTGGATCATAGACGTCCCGACTACAGCTCCGCCGGCTCGGCGGCCCCGCCAGCACCCGCCAATGGGCCGGCAGGAGCGGCATGAGTAGGCCCTGCATCTGCTCGGGATGATCGACCAGCTGGCCCAGCGCGCCGGTCAGATGGGGGTGGGCGCCGGCGGCCAGACAGGCGGCCATCTCGCGCTCTGGCAAGCCGTCGCTGGTCATAGCCCCCTTGAATAGCTTCAGCGCCACAGGCTCTGGCGGGGCGCAGCGGCGCCAAAAGGCGCGGTGAACCTGACCGGAAGCGCCTTCGCCTAGCAAACTCTCGACCTCCAGGCTGGACCAGCTCACCGCCGGCGCCGCCTCAGGCCGCACATCGCGGTCCAGCGGATTGCCGGCCCAGGCGAGCCAGGCAAGGCTTGGCAGATCGGTCAGCCAGGGCGGCAAGGCTTCGAAACGATTGGCCGCCAGGCGCACAAGCTCAAGCCTGTGCGCCCCTTGCAGGCTTGTCGGCAGGCGGTCCAGGCGATTGCCGGCGAGCATCAGCTTCTGCAACGCGGGCCGCTCGCCCAGGGCGCCAGGCAGACTGTCCAGCCGATTGTCGGTCAGGGTCAGCCAACGGAGCGCAGGGGGTAGGGCTTCGGCCGGAGCCTCGACCATTCCCGTCGCGCGAAACCCGACCTGGCTGAGGGCCCGGCAGTCGCCAAGCGCGGGCGGCAGGCGTTCGAACCGGTTGCCCGAGCAAAACAGCGCCTCAAGCTTGGTCAACCGCCCCATGCCGTCGGGGAGGTGGGTCAGAGCGTTGCCGCTCAGGTCCAGCACCTCCAGCGTCTCGGCCAGGCCGAATATCTCTTGGGGAAATTCCGTCAGGCCGCAGCTCAGCTTCAGCTCCCGCGCGCCGGCCAAGGCGCCGCTGCGGAGCGCGTCCAACGAATCGACTTTCATGGGCGTATATAGGGCCTCAACGGCTTCGCGCGCGACGACGCCTTCGAGGCGCGCCCGACCTGGCCCGACGCGCGCAAAATAAAGCCCAGCACCGTCGCCACAGCGCGGTAAAGCTCCTTGGGGATCTGCTCGTCGAGTTCGACATGGGACAGGGCCTCCGCCAGGGCCGGGTTCTGCTCCATCGGTACGCCATGCTTGCGGGCCGTATCGATAATAGCCTGGCCAAGCTCGCCGCGCCCCTTCGCCACGACGCGGGGCGCCTTCGGCTTTTCGTAAGTGAGGGCCACCGCCAGGCGCGGCTTATCGGCGTCGCCCATCCTAGATCGCCCGGTTCATGAACTGGCCGACCGGCGCCGGCGCAACATTGGGCTGGCCCTGGAACACGGCCACCTGGGCGACCAACTCGTCCTCAACTAAGGCGGCGGTCAGGTCGCCCTGTTGGGCGTCCAACAGCGACCAAGTATCTTCGTTCTCAGCCCAAAGGGCCACATGGGCCTGGCCGCCGCTGAGGCTGATGCGGGCCTGGATCGGCCCGATGGGGGCGAAGTCGAGGGAGAACCGCACGCGCCAGATCGGCTCCGGCCCACCGTTTTGCGGCGGCTCCCCATCGCGGTCGATCTGGAACTGGCCCACCGCCGGACCGTCTGGAGCGGCGAACAATAGCTCGAATAGCCAACTGGCGGCGGACTGTGGAGCCCTGCCCTGCCCCGCAGACAGTTGCGACGCCGCGGCTTGACCCGACTTGGGCAGAGACGCCGCCTGCATCAGGACCTGGCGTGAGAGAGCGCCCTTGGCCTCCTTCGACAGCAGCGCGGCCACCATCTCCAGAGCGGCTTCCGGCATTAGAAGCGGTGTCGCCGGCGGCTGTCCCTGAAGTGGCGCGCCCGCATAGGGCGGGGCGAGACCTGCGCCATTGGACGCCAGACTGGCGGATACGAGGCCTGAGGCGTCGGGGTCGGTGGCGGAGGCAAGCGTCTCAATGAGGTTCAAAAGCAACGCCTTCAGGTCGCCATTGGGCGGCGCGCCGGCCTGGGCGAGCTGAGCTTCAAGGAACAGGCCCGATTGGGCGACCGCCTGTTGCAGGCCTTGAGCCGTTGGCGGGGGATCGAGGGCGAGCTGGGCGCCCAGGATTTGCGCCGCCGCGGCTTGCGCGCCGGCCGGCAGGCCCGACGATTGGAGCGCCCGGGCTAAATCGGCGAGCAGGCCCGACAGGCCGGCTTGCGACCCAGCGGCGCTGGCGACCGCCGCCTGAAGCGCCGTTGGGGCGGGGGCGACGACGGGGTTTGACGTCGGCGGCGTCTGAGAGACATTGGCCGACGGCGAAGCCGCCGCACCGGGCGTAATGGCGGCGACGCTGCTGGCCGGCGAGCTCGTCAGAAGAGCAGGGCTCGTCAGGCCCGAAGGAATGGACTCCGTCGCCATGCCGAAGGGCTCCATGGCCCATGCTGCCGTCGCTGCATCCAGACGCGGCGCAGTTCGACCATCAGGACATGAAGTTAACCAATATGTAACTGATTCGTAAACGGGCGGCGCCGACACCGCGCTCTATTGAGCTAACGACCCGCCAATTCTGAAGCGCCTGCGTGCATTTCACTCGCTCAGCTCGACGGCGACAGCAGACGCATAACCTCAAATCTTCAAGACCGCTCAAGCGTTTCCCGCAAAAAGCCCGGATGGGCAGAACTTAGACGGCGGAGTCTAATAAACAATACAGATTAGACGGTTGGGTCCAATTAACAATATTGTCTTGTCGAGCAACCAAACTTGTGTCTTCCTTGTTTTACGGACATCACCCAATAGAGGTGAGCCGCACTATCGGGTCTGCCTAACGGCGAACGCGAAGGAGGAAAGCGATGTTTCGCATGATAAACAGCTTTTGCCAGGCCACGTGGGCTGCTTGGCGCGACGGCCTGGGACTGTACGGCAGCTGCAACCTGAGACTCTAACGATCCCGAACGGATCGTTCAGCTGAATATTCCGAAATATTGAAGATCGTCTGGGAATGCCGCGGGCCGGACATAGGGCTGGACACGGAGCCGGTTCACTGGCCCTTTGAATCGTTATGAACGGATTGTTTCGATTTATATCCAGGCTGTTCGGCGGCGGCCGATCCGGCGCCCTTAAAGTCCCGCCCGCCGATGCGTCGCCTTCCCCCCAAGCGCCCACCGCCAACGCCGCGGCGCCGGGAACGTCCCCTCCGCTCCTTTCTCCGCAGCCGCCTGACCCGAGCGTCGTCTTTCTAGACCTGGCGGAGGATGAGGATATCGCTGACGATCCCGAAGATGAAAGCGACGAGCCCGATCCGACCCTCGGCCGTTACGAAGAACTCCATGTAGAGGTCCTCGTCGCCGAAGAGATCGACGCCCAGCGCGCGGCGGCGGAAGCCGAGGGCCTGTCCGGCCCCCACAAAATCTTCCCCCACGACCCGGCCGGACCGGGGAGCCTGGCCGAGACCCTCGCCCGACTGGAAGCCGATGGCCGGGTGACGAGCCGCGTTTGCGACGACGACGAAGCCGGCTTCTATGTTCTCTATGAGCCGGCTTCGAACGCGTGAAGGATTACCCCTTCAGGCGATCAATCAGGGCGCGCGTGGAGGGGTCGTGGGGTAGGGGCGCGCCGCCGTCCAGTTCGCCCAGCACGCGGACAGCCAAGGTCTTGCCCAACTCCACGCCCCATTGATCGAAGCTGTTGATCCCCCAGATCACGCCCTCGACGAAGGTCTTATGCTCATAAAGCGCGATCAGGGCGCCTAGCGCCTGCGGCGTGAGCTCCGGCGCCAGGATCGTCGTCGTCGGCCGGTTTCCGGGGAAGGTGCGTTGGGGGGCGAGCGTATCGATTTCCGCCGCATCGATACCCTTGGCGGTAAGCTCGGCCCGCACGTCTTCTTCCGGACGGCCGATCATCAGGGCTTCGGCCTGGGCGATGCCGTTGGCGAGCAGCTTGGCCTGCATCCCGGCCGGCCCCTCGCCCTTTTCGACCAGTACGAGATCGACGGGGATGATGTCGGTACCCTGGTGCAGCAGTTGGAAGAAGGCGTGCTGGCCATTGGTGCCGGCGTCGCCGAACACGGACGGGGCTGTCGCCCGCAGCACAGGCTCGCCGCCCCGGGTCACGCGCTTACCATTCGACTCCATCTCCAGCTGCTGCAGGAAGGCGGGCAGGAGGCGTAGGCGCTGGGCGTACGGGACGACGGCCCGGATCGAGCGGCCAAGCCCGTTGCGGTTAAAGATCTGGGCCAGGGCCATCAACACCGGCGCGTTGCGCTCCAGGGGGGCGGAGATGAAGTGAGCATCCATGGCCGCGGCGCCGTCCAGGAACCCCTGGAAACGATCAAAGCCGAGCGCGATGGCGCAAGACAGGCCGACCGCCGACCAGATCGAGAACCGGCCGCCGACCCAATCCCAGAAAGCGAACACCTTGTCAGGCGCCATGCCGAAGGCCACCGCCTTGTCCGGCGCGGCGGAGACGGCGGCGAAATGGCCCGCGGCGCCCGCTTCGCCCAAGCTGGCCTGGAGCCAGGCCCGCGCGGCCTGGGCGTTGGCCAAGGTTTCAAGCGTGGTGAAGGTCTTGGAGACCACCATGACCAGGGTTGTGGCTGGGTCCAGCCCGTACAGGGCGGCCTCGATTTCTTGGCCATCGACATTGGCGGCGAACCGCAGCTCGATAGCGCTGTCAAGCGGGCGGAGCGCCTCCCACACCAGGCGAGGGCCAAGATCGGAGCCGCCGATGCCGATGTGGACAATGGTCTTGAACCGCTCGCCCGTCGCGCCCCGAACGGCGCCGGACGCGATGCCGTCCGCCAGGGCCTTCATCCGCGCGCGGGCCGCCTCGACCTGGGCCGAAACCGGCTCGCCCGCCGCCAGATACGCCGCCCCGTCGGGGGCGCGCAGCGCAGGGTGCAGGACCGCGCGGTGTTCAGAGGTGTTGACGGGGGCGCCTTCAAACAGCTTCGCTCGCGCCCCTTCGACGTCCGCCGCCCGCGCCAGGGCTAAGGAAGCCTCCAGCGCCGCTGCGGTGAAGGCTTGTTTCGAGAGATCAAGCTCCAACCCCGCCGCCTTCAGCGTCAGGCGCGCCAGACGCTCAGGTTCGGACGAGAACAGGTCGGCGATGCGCGCCGCGGCGCCGCGTTCCGCGGCGGCGTCAAACGCAGCCCAGGCGGCGGCCAAAGCCTGGGGCTGGGCCGTGTCAGAGGTCTGGGCAGTCATACAGATAGGCTCCGGTCGAAAATGTGGTGAACGCGGTGTTTACGAATATCTGGCTGTCTTGGAGGGCCTAAGCGTCAGCGGCCTCCGCAAAGCTGCCTTGCCCTAAGGCTTTGGCCGTATATTTCAAGGGTCCTGTGTTTCAAGGCGCGAGCCGCGGCGCCCCAGCCCCGGAAGGAGCATCTTTCATGTCCTGCGATGTCGCCGCCTCCGCCGCCATCCTGCTGGCCACCCTCGCCGCCCCCAGCCACGGCCGATCCCCCGCCCCGCTGACGTTGACGCCCATCGCCTGGATGCAGGCGAGCACGGTCTCCGCCGCGGTCAATCCCTTGGCGCAGGAGCCCCTCTACGCCGACATCGTGCGCCGCGCGACACGCCTGCGCCGCGAAACCGAAGCCTATCGCGCAAGTCTGAAAGGCTCAGCGACCCTGCCCGACCCAAACAGCTTCTCCGCCGACATCGCAGCCCTTTCCGCGCTCGACCTGCAAGGCCACCTGGACCTGGCCAAGCGCGGCACGGACGGCGACCTGAAATGCATCCTGAAAGGCATCTCCCAAGACCTTCCGCGCAAACTGGCCGAAGTCGAAAGCGCCAAGGACGCCGCGGCCAAGGACGCCGCTCTAGAAGAAATGGTCTACCTGCTGCGCGACAACATCGAAGTCATCACCACCCCGCCAACGGTGCAGAGCGGGACTTAGGGCGCGGCCCTCCCTGGTTTGTCGTGACAATGTCTGGCGAGCCCGATAGAGGCTTTGACGATGGAGAGTGAGCCATGACAAGCGCCACGACCCGAAGCGAAAAACTCGACATTCGCCGGACTCCGGCAGCGAAACAGGTGTTGCAGACCGTAGCCGCCGCAAGCGCGCGCTCGGTCAGCGAATTCGTCCTGAAAAGCGCGCGCGCCGAAGAGACTCTGCCAGATCGGCGCCGCTTTGGGCTCGACGCCGAGCAATGGGCGGCGTTCCAGACGGAGCTCGATGCGCCGCCGCGCCCGCTGCCTCGCCTCGCCAAACTACTGCGCGAGCCGAGCGTGTTCGATCCAGCCGGACCTGAATGAGTCTCGATCTGCGTATCGAGAAACTGCGCCGCAACCATGCCGTTAGAGCGTGACAGGCGGAAGTGGATACCGGTTCCGCCACCCGTCACGCTCTAAACTTTTGATTTAGAGCCTTTCCGGATCAGATGGAAGCATCTGATCCGGAAAGGCTCTAAGGGTTTTGACGGCGGCAACGCGGCGCTGAACCGATTCCTGGAGCGCCATGCTCTGCAAAGTCAGCAGGCGGGCGCGGCGACCACCTATCTCGCCTTACGCGACGAGGATGTTGTCGGGTTCTACAGCCTGGCCGTCGGGCAAGTAGACTTTGCCGACGCGCCCGAGCATCTGACCAAGGGACTGGCCCGACATCCCGTGCCGATCATGCTACGGGCGCGCCTGGCGGTGGCCTCCTAAAAACGCCATGCTGCGGACCCTGCAGACGTCGGAAATCGCGGGCATCAGAGCCCTTGTCGTCCACGCCAAGGATGATGAAGCCCGCACCTTCTATGCGCGTTTCGACTTCATCCCCTCGCCGACCGATCCCTATCACCTGATGCTGCTTATGAAGGACGTTCGCGCCCTCATCGGACCGACGTGACAGAGTCTAACCCAACTCCGCCACGCCCAAGATCAGGGCCTCCAGGTCGCTCTCGCGGGTGAAGGTGTGGGGCGCAGCTCGGACCACATCGGCCAGGCCTCGGGCGGTCATGTCTTGGGGCCCGTAGGCGGCGGCGACGCTGCCCGCGACACCTCGGCTGGCGAGCAGCGCTGCAGCTGGATTGACCAGGCTATGGGCGGCCGGGCGCCAGGCGAGGAGCACCAGCCTCGGCGGCGGCGCGGCGGCGGCGCGCAGAGCGGCGCCCATCAGCGCGAGCGGCGCGGCGGCTTCGCCTTAGCAGCCATCGCCTTGGCGTGGTGCGCGTAGGAGCGGGCGGCGCTGGGAAGCATCTGGGTCAGCACGGCCTTTAGCCCCAGGTCTTCGCCGGTCTGCGACGCGACGAAATTGTGGGTCAGGTGACGCATTACCGTCTCTGGATAGACGCCGTCGAAGAACCGCAGGGCGTCGGCAGCCTGAAAATAGGCGTGGAGATAGGAGCCGACCGGCGGGGCGATGGATTTCCAATAGCCCATGCGAACCAGCACATTGTTGAACAGGTGCAGGGTCGCGGCGGATCGACATTGCGTCTCGCACCAGTCCCGATGCTCGGGCGACAAGGCCTTCCAGATAAAATCATGGTCGATGGGGTAGAAGGTTTCCGCGCCATAGATCGGCCCCGCCGCCGCGAGCTGAGCGCCATAGCGGTCCAGCAGCAAGGGCCCGGTCTGGCCCCAGGACATGTCCTGGCCCGCAAGCTGCTCGACTTCGCGGATGAAGGTCTGCTGGAGGCCATCGTCGGAAACATAGAGGATCGCGCCGTTGAGCGTGCCCTGTCTTTCACGACCCACGAGCGTTGAGCTTCCAGCGGGCATCTGAGCGGGGTCGAGCAGGACAAGGTCGGAGTCGATCCAGGTCAGGGCCGCCGCCTCGAACATCTTGTATCTGAAGTAGTCGGAAAAGTGCGACAGGTCTGGCTTGCCGCGGTAAATGAAGCGCTGCGCCCAATCGCGATCCACAATCTCGGCGGCGTCCATGCGCCTTACACTGGGCGGCGCGTTGCTGACGTCATCATACGAAAATAGGGTCACGTCGCAGCCGCGGCCGGCGAAACTCTGCAGGCACGCCTGCTCCATGGCGCTGAGCTCGCCGCCCATCCAGAAGGCGCCGAACTTGCGGGGCGTTGGATCGAGGGCGGCTATGACGAGGCCCCCAAATGGGCCGCACGCCCGCCAAACACCTGGGCCAGGATCGCTTCAAGGCCAGCGGCGTCCACCGCGTCAAAGGCCCCAAAGGCGGTGGAATCGACATCCAGCACGCCGATCAGCGCCCTGTCTGGGCCAAACACCGGCACGACGATCTCGCTGTTAGACCGGCTGTCGCAGGCGATATGGCCGGGAAAGGCGTGGACATCGGGGACGATCTGGGTCCGCCCGCTCTCAGCCGCCGCGCCGCAGACGCCCCGCCCAAAGGCGATGCGCAGGCATCCGAGCGTGCCCTGATAGGGGCCTATGACCAGCTGATCTGGTCGATCCGGATCGACCAGATAAAAGCCCGTCCAGAAATAGCTGTCGAAGGTTGCAGTGAGCAGGGCCACGACTGTGGACAGCCGGGCGACCAGGTTAGGCTCGCCCTCGAGCACCGCAGCGATCTCCGCCGCGACATCGGCATAGGTTTTCGCCTTGTCAGTTGAGGGCGGGTGATGTGCAGGGGCTCTCGCCATGCGTCGGGTATTAGGCGGGGCGGGGCTTTGAAACAAGGCGCAGGATACGGCGCCGTTTGGCGCAGACCTTGCTTTTAGAGTATGAAGTCTGAGATGAGCGTCCCGCTTTGAGCCAGCTTGTAGATATCCAGCCCGAAGGCGCCCTAGACGACAAGGTCGGCGCGCCAGGGCGACGTCCTGCCTCGGCGAAGACGCGTTGGCCGCGCGGGTCTGTAATTGTGCTTTGGCTCGGCGTCGCCGCCCTCGCCATTCCCACCCTGATCGAAAACGTTCAGCAGAACTGGTCGCTCGACCAAGGCGCCCAAGCGCCCATCGTGCTCGCCATCGGCCTTTGGCTACTGTTCCGCCGTTGGCCGGCGATGCGGGCGGCGGGCGCTCCACCGACGAGCGCGGCGTCTCGCGTACTGGCTATCACACTTTGGCTAGCCACCAGCGCCATTTATGGGCTCGGCCGCGCGGGAGGCCAGTATCTGGCGGAGAGCTACGCCCTCTATGGCTTCCTTCTGATCGGCATCTACGCGCTGTTGGGCGTCAGAGGCCTGCGGGTCGGCGGGTTTCCGGTGGTCTATCTGATCTTGGCCCTCCCTATCCCCTTCTTCATCTCCCATGCTCTGACGACGCATCTGCGGCTCGGGATCACCGAGGCGATTGTCCAGCTCTTCCAGCTGTTGGGCTTCAACATCGTCAAGGATGGCCTGACGCTGATGGTCGATCAGTATCAGCTGTCTGTCGAAGACGCCTGTTCGGGAATGAACTCCCTGTTCAGCCTCAGCGCTATTGGGCTGGTCTATGTATACCTGCGCCGACCCGGTCAGGCGCTCTATTATGGGTTGATGCTGGCCCCAATCGTCGGCTTCGCCATTCTCGGCAACTTCACCCGGATCGCCATCGTGGTGCTGGTCACCCACGTCTTTGGCGACGCCGTCGCCCAAAGCCTGCTGCATGAAACGATTGGCTTTGTGACCTTCTCCATATCGCTGGGCGGCGTCATCGCCTTGGACGCGTTGGCGGCGCCGTGGCTGACCCGTCGGCCGACGCCCCAATGACGACGGTGGCGGCGGCCGTAGCGCATGAGAAGGATTTGATCTCCCGACGCACCCTGATGCTGGGGGTCGGGGCGGCGGCTACCGCGGGCGTCGGCGGCCTCATGACGCCCCGCCACTATGAGCCCGGTGTCAGCCAAATCCACCTGGAGGCGACGATCCCGACTTCGGTTGGGTCCTGGCAGGCGCAACCGGCGGGCGCCTTCATCCTGCCCGAGGACGGGGCGGCGACCAGCGCCTATGATCAGATCGTCACCCGCACATTCGCCGCCGCGAGCGGCCCAGACATTATGCTCCTGATCGCCCATGGCGCAGCCCAGAGCGGCCTGATGCGGGTGCATCGGCCGGAGGTCTGCTACGCCAGCGCCGGCTTTCAGATCCGCGGCCTTCATGGGCTCGATCTCCCTGTCGCCCCGGCCAAAACCATCGCCGCCCAGACCTTTGTCGGCGTCCGCGATGATCGGGTGGAGAGCGTGCTCTACTGGACCCGTATCGCCGGGTTCTTCCCCCGCGATCTGACGGCCCAACGCCTGGTGATGCTAAGGCTGGGGCTTCAAGGCCTGATCCCGGACGGCGTTCTGGTGCGCATCTCGGCGCTGGGCGCAGGCGAGGTCGAGCCAGCGCTGGCGCGCTTCGCCACCGACCTGGTCCGCCAGTCGGGCCCGGCCGGCCGAGCGCTACTGCTCGGCGCTCCGGGCGCCCGGCCTCAAGACTCCCGGTCCTTGACGTGAAAGGGCTTCAACATAGCGGCCGAAAATACCGCCAGGGCGGCGAAGGTCAGAATGGAGGCGACGGCCATGCCGTGGTCGCCGAAATAGTCCGCCAAGGCGCAGCCAAACGCCGCCGCCGCATATTTCCAAAGCGCCACGGGATCGGGGCTAGAGCTCGCCGAGCGCTGCAAATAAAGGATCGCGAGGCCGGCGAAGGCGATAATGGACACCAGATCGTAGATGGTCTTCATGCAGCCTCTCTAAAGACCGTCACAGCGCAATTTCATAGCACCTGTAGGTAACCTTGACCCCTAAGCTCGCGCCATCGAAAACATCTCGCCGCTCCACCGCTTTTTGGCGGGGGCTGATAGCCTCTTCCCTCGTCGCCGCGGCGGCGCTGACGGCGGCGTGTCATCAGCTAAAGCCCGGCGGACAGGTCATCGCCACGGTCAACGGCCAGGAAATCACATCTCAGGACCTCCAGGCCGAGGCCAGAAGCAACGCCGCCCTGGCCCAGGCCGACTCGTCGGTGCTATTGCAGCGGGTGATCGCCAGGGCCTTGCTGGCCCAGGCCGCCCACAACCGGGGCATGGACCACTATCCCGGCTATCCCAGCGACATCGCCCGGCTGAAGCAGGACCTGATCGCCCAGAGACTGGTTCGCTCCAGCCTGAAACCTCCGCCGACGCCGACCTCAGCCGATCTGGCGAAGATCATGGCCGACAACCCCTATTCGTTTGCGCGCCGGGAAAACGTCACCGTCGACGACATCAATATGCAGCCCCCCGCCGGCAGCGTGGAGTCGTTGGAGAGCCTGAAATACCCAAGCGACATCATGGGTCGCCTCACCCGGCTCAGCATCCCCAACAGCCGCAAAACAGTGACCTTGGACACAGCCAAGGTTCCGGTCGCCCTGGCGGAGAGACTTTCGACAGCGCCGATCGGGGAGCTGTTTTTCGTTCACGACGGCAATCAGCTCTCAGCCCTCACCGTGACCGAGCGCTCGCCCGCCCCCACGCCGCCCGAGGAAGCCACCGCCGCCGCGACTCAGATCTTCCAAGGTACGAAGGTGCAGGGGCAGATCGACGCTCTAGTCGATCAATTGCGTTCGCAGGCTAAGATCGTCTACACGAACGGCTTCGTCCCGGCGCATAAGGCGGAGCCTTTGGCTCCCCAGAAGCGTGTCGGGCCAGGCCGCGGCCCGACGAACTGACCAAGGGGCTTACACCGGGATGAGCGGCCCAGATTCAAGGCCTGCGGCGGCTGAACCGAAAAGCGGCTTTGGGCGCGGTTTCCTTTACGACCTCTGGTATTTCGCAGACCTCGGCGCGGCGTTGAAGCCTGGGCGCTTGCAGCGATACGAAATCCTGGGCCAGCCGATCCTGCTGGGACGCACCCATGCTGGCCAAGTCTATGCGCTGCGCGACATCTGCCCCCACCGCGCCGCGCCGTTGTCCGCCGGTAAGCTGGTCGCTGAGCCGGATGGGGCGGAAACCGTTCAGTGCCCCTATCACGGCTGGCGCTTCGCCTCGGCCGACGGCCGTTGCGCGTCCGTCCCGTCCCTGCTGGCGGACCAGGACGTCAATATCGACCGCATCCGGGTGCGCGCCTATCCGGTGCGCGAATCCCACGGCCTCGTTTTCATCTACATGGGCGCCGACGCACGCTCGATCACAGCGCCGACGGAAGAACCGCCGACCTTTCCCGGCGTGGTCGGCGGCAAGCCTAAGCTGGTCGACCGCATGACATTCGACACCCATCTGGATCATGCGGTGGTGGGGCTGATGGACCCGACCCATGGCCCCTATGTGCATCAGCAGTGGTGGTGGCGCTCCGCCTCGCAGCAGCACGAAAAGGCCAAGCGGTTCGAGCCGCGTGAGCTGGGCTTCGCCATGGTCCGCCACCCGCCGTCCAAGAACAGTCGCGCCTATCGACTGCTGGGCGGCGCGCCACAAACGGAAATCACCTTCCGCCTGCCAGCCCTTCGCTGGGAGCATATCCAGGTGGGGTCGTGTCAGGTGCTCGCCCTGACCTGCCTGACGCCGGTGACCGAGCGCAGCACCCGCATCACCCAGATCATCTGGTCAGACCACTGGGCGTTTTCGCTGCTAAAGCCCGTGATCGCCGCGGGCGCGCGCCGCTTCCTTCGCCAGGACGGCGACATGGTGAACCTGCAAAACGAGGGGCTGCGCTACGATCCGACCCTGTTGTGGATCGACGACGCCGACCGCCAAGCCAAATGGTACCAAGCCCTAAAGCGCGAATGGGACGCCGCCCGCCGCGAGGACCGCCCGTTCCGAAACCCGATTGAGGCGACGACGCTGAGGTGGCGGAGCTGAGGGCGACGAGCAATTGAGCTTCGCCCTAGCCATGCCCGCTTACGTACCCTAACTAAGCTGCATGGGTGTATTTATCGACATCATGATCGCCGTCGCCATGCTGGCTGTAGTGATCAGCCTAGGCATGGGCGTATTCGCCATGCTGAAGGGCGGCGACTACGGTCGCGCCAATTCCAACAAGTGGATGCGCCGTCGGGTGATGACACAATTCATCGCCATCGCCCTGCTGACGCTCGGCTTCGCCTATAAGATGTCTCACTAGGCGAAGTCGGCCGCCTGGCGTTCCGCCCGGCTACGCCGCGCGGCCCCTATCCGTCCCTCTCTTCCGTCTTGCACCGACTTGTTCCGGGCATCCATGGCGCGACGTGGCAGCCGAGGTGGAAGGGCCGGGCGATAGCGCGGAAACCGCCCCAAGTACGCTGGCCGTAATTGGATTAGGCGCTCTTGGCCTGTTTGGCGTCGGCCTGCGCGGGCGACGCTTGGGAGTCGCCGACGTAGCGCAGGATGCTTCGGGCGCTGCGCGCCAAGCGGAGCACTTCGGGCGAGACGTCTTCGGGGGACTCGGTCGCCAGCGCTAAAAGGTCTTGCGCCAGGTTTAACAGTTGAGGCGAACAAGCGATCACACGGGCTTGCTGCTCGATCTTATAGGGCGCGCGGTCGTATTCCGCCCCGGGAACGCGCCAGCCGCCCCAATCCTCTGGGTCGGTAACCACCACCGGAAAGGTGCCGGGTAAGGGGTGGTGGCCGCAGTCTTCTGGATCTTGCCACTTGTTGCGCGCGCGCAAGATGCGCCAGGCCCCAGTGGCGGCGCCCGGCGTCGCCTCGCTCGGCGCATCGGCCTGCAGCTCATTGGCCGTGAATTCGCGCCCAAGGCCGACGTCATAGGTGATGCGAACCGGCTCGTCGAAGCCCTTGCTCCAGATCGGTATCAGCCGATCAATGGTCGCCCAGGCGCCGACGGCCTCGACCCAAACGCGCTGGTGACGGTGAAACTGTGCCTTGGCCAAGGTGAAACTCCACGTCCCTCAACCCACACAGCTTGTACGATCAAACCTTTCCGCGACGTCAATTCGCGACGACTTTATTTCAAGCCTTCTCAAGCTCGGCCATAAGCTCCGGTACGGCAGTTTTATAGTCCGCAACCAAGCCATAATCGGCGACTTGGAAGATCGGCGCGTCCGGATCCTTATTGATGGCGACGATGGTCTTGGAGTCCTTCATCCCCGCCAGATGCTGGATCGCGCCCGAGATGCCGATGGCGATATAGAGGGCCGGCGCCACCACCTTGCCAGTCTGGCCGACCTGATAGTCATTAGGGGCATAGCCCGCATCCACCGCAGCCCGACTGGCGCCGACCGCGGCGCCCAGCTTATCCGCCAAGGGGTCCATCACCTTGTGGAACTCCTCCGCCGACCCAAGCGCCCGACCGCCCGAGACGACGATCTTGGCGGCGCTCAACTCCGGCCGGTCCGATTTCACCACCTCGTCCGAGACGAATTTCGCCTGGTGCGCGGCGGCCGGCTTGGCCGCGATGGTCTCGACCGGCGCCGAGCCGCCCTCGCCCGCCGCCTTGAAGGTGGTGGGCCGCACGGTGATCACCTTCTTCGTGTCGCTCGACTGCACCGTCTCCAAAGCATTGCCGGCGTAGATGGGGCGCACAAAGGTATTGGCGTCCACCACCTCGATCACGTCGGAGATTTGCATCACGTCGAGCAGGGCGGCGATACGGGGCGAAAAGTTCTTTCCCGCGGCGGTCGCGGGCGTAAGCAGCGCGTCGTAGCCCTCCAAAAGCGGAACCACCACATCGGCGACGGCTTCGGCCAGCAGACGACCCAGCTCAGGGCTTTCCGCCAACAGCACCTTGCGCACGCCCGCGATCTTGGCCGCCGCGTCGGCGGCGCCAGCGGCGCCCTCGCCCAGCACCAGCACATCGACCTCAGGCGATACGGCCAAGGCCGCGGTGATGGTCTTGTGCGTGGTGTCGCGAACGGTTGAATTATCGTGATCGGCGATGACGAGGACGGCCATGATCAGAGCACTCCCGCTTCGGTCTTCAGTTTCGCGACCAGGTCGGTCACGGTCTCAACCTTGATGCCGCCGGCGCGCTTGGGCGGCTCGCTGACCTTGATCGACTTCAGACGCGGCGCGACATCGACACCGTAATCGGCCGCCGCCTTGATATCGATAGGCTTCTTCTTGGCCTTCATGATGTTGGGCAGGCTGGCGTAGCGCGGTTCATTCAAGCGCAGGTCCACAGTGACCACCGCCGGCAGGTCGGCCGACAGGGTCTGCAATCCACCGTCCACTTCGCGGGTGACGTGGAGGCTCTCGCCCGTCACCTCGATCTTGGAGGCGAAGGTGGCCTGGGGCCAGCCGAGCAAGGCGGCCAGCATCTGGCCCGTGGCGTTGTTATCGTCGTCGATCGCCTGCTTGCCCATCAACACCAGCTGAGGCTGCTCCTCGGCGATCACCGCCTTCAGGAGCTTGGCGACCGCAAGCGGCTCGACGATGGAGTCCACCGTGATCAGGATGCCCCGGTCGGCGCCCATGGCGAGCGCCGTGCGGATCGTTTCCTGGGCCTGCTGCGGGCCGATGGAAACCACGACGATCTCGCTGACCACGCCCTTTTCCTTCAGCCGAACCGCCTCTTCCGTGGCGATCTCGTCGAAGGGATTCATCGACATCTTGACGTTGGCGAGATCGACGCCCGACTGGTCGGGCTTCACCCGCACCTTAACATTATAGTCGACCACCCGCTTGACCGGGACCAGCACCTTCATGAGGGAACCTTCATGCTCGCCTAATGGCCCGCTCGCACCGTGGGAGATCACAGCCGTCGAAGGGCGCGTTTATGATTGAGCGCCGGCATAGAGGTGACGCTCAGCTTCTATATAGTCTCTCAAGCGCGTTGACGCGGGGTCCGTCAAGGGGCGCCCGATAAGCGGAGGCTTGCTGCGTCTACGCCAGGGGCGTAGGTCGCTTCAGGGTTGAAGCGGTACGCGTGGTATGGACAAGGCGTTAAGCAAAGCAGCGCTCGATGCGGCGCCCCACATGGCGCCGAAGATGGATGTGCACGCGATACGGCGCGAGGCCGGCATGACCCAGGCTCAGACGGTAACCGCATTGCAGCATGATCGTTAATCGACAACGAAAATGGCGGTGACGGAGGGATTCGAACCCTCGGTACGGCTTTAGACCGTACAACGGTTTAGCAAACCGCCGCCTTCAGCCACTCGGCCACGTCACCTGCTGAGCGTGTCAGCTTCCTCTTCGCGATCACCGTCCACGGCCTGGAGGCGTGAAGGACGGCAGGGCGGTGCAAAAAGGTCGCCCTACATAGCGACGTTTATCGGGCGCGCCTAGTCCAAACCCGATGGCGCCAGGATAGGGTGTCCCCACATAAAAGATGCACTTGCCGCCATATTCATTTCACGCCATATAATGCTATGGTTTAGATCGTTCAGTTTCATCCGGACTTCGCGCAAGAAGTGGATGCTCTATCAGAGGCCGTTCGGATCGAATTGATCGCAGGAATTCGATTGCTTGAGCATCTCGGCCCCAGCCTGGGTCGGCCTGCGGTCGATACCCTGAGCGGCTCCAAGCACGCGAATATGAAGGAACTGATTAAGCGAGCAGAGGCGCGTTTCGATCAACATTTGGAGTCGCTGAAATGACCTATCGCACCATCGACGCCAATGACTGGATCGCACGGCAACCGAAGAACGTGCAGGAGGCCGGCGAGGCTCGCGGGGAAGACCTTATCCGCGAAGTCACGCTCAAAGAGGTTCGGGAAGCCGTAAAGCGCACCCAGATCGAGGTCGCCGCCGCCATGGGCACGTCCCAGGATCGGATATCCAAGCTCGAGCACGGCGACGACGCCCTCGTTTCAACGTTGCGCCGACACATCCGCGCACTTGGCGGTGAACTGCGTTTGATGGTCGAATTTCCTGACCGACCAGCAATGACGATCAATCTTCACGGCGACAAGCCTGTCGCCAAGAGCGTCCGAGCTCTCGGATCGGTCTGACACCCACCATTCACCGCACCCCACGCCGCACCTCTCGACACGCCAACGCCTCCTCCCCCAGCATGGCGACCTTGCGGCCCAGGCCCCAGTGGTAGCCGGTCAGGCGGCCGTCGGACGCGATCGCGCGGTGGCAGGGGATGAGGTAGGAGATGGGGTTGGCGCCGATGGCTTGGCCGGTGGCGCGGTGGGCGATGGGATTGCCGGCCCAGGCGGCCACCTCGGCGTAGCTGGCGGTCTGGCCGGGGGCGATGCGCAGCAAGGCCTTCCAGACCTGGACGTGGAACGGCGGCCCGATCAGCACCAGGCTCAGCGGCTCACGCCGGGGCTCTTGCGCAAACACCTGCTCGGTCATGGCCGCCGCCAGCGCCTCGTCGCGGACCCAGTCGGCCGCCGGCCAGCGGCGCTGTAGGTCCGCCAGCGCCGTCGCCTCGTCCTCGCCATCGACAAATCCGAGGCCGCACAAGCCCTTGGGCGCCACGGCCAGAAGCGCGCGGCCGAACGGCGAGGGCGCGACGCCGTAGCGAAGAGTCATGCCCTCCCCGCGTCGGCGCGCTTGGCCCGGCGTGGCGCCCTCCTGGGCGATGAACAGATCGTGCAGCCGCGACGGGCCAGACAGGCCGGCGTCGAAGGCGGCGTCCAGCACCGTCGCACCGTCGGCCAGGGAGGCGCGCGCCTGGGCGTGGGCGAGCGTCTGGAGAAAGG
>Ga0116227_10008210_pt1 | contig 19845 bp, 18 predicted proteins | sample S1TSphgellanicum_FD_89693 | JGI IMG/M metagenome (GOLD analysis project Ga0116227, IMG submission 89693) | Host-associated microbial communities from peat moss isolated from Minnesota, USA - S1T2_Fb - Sphagnum magellanicum MG | ecosystem: Host-associated > Plants > Peat moss > Unclassified... | reverse complement strand
TTTTCAACTACCACTACATGCTCTTCCTCTTGATTCTTGCTTCTTGATTCTTGAGTCTTCTTCTCAGAGTAAAACCCCACATGCCTGGCAATCTTATCCAAAGCGCTCATTTTATTATGCAGCTTGATCTTGCCAAATTCACCTACGCGGTTGCCATCCTGGTCAAGCGAATCCATGATCTGGTAATAGCTTACTGCCGCTTTTTCTTCGCTGGTTAAACAGCACATCGGTTTAATAGCGCCACGTTCATCATAATAATTGCCCATATTGCTAAAAGCAACTTTGGCAAATTCGCGCAAAATCATATCATGTGTAATTTCCAGCCGCTGCCTGGCCTTTTCCATACCTTGTTGCAGGTAGGCCTGTATTTTAGGATTATGTAAAAGCTCAGCCTTTCGGGCCGTATTCTCACTATAACCAGCCGCTAAAGCCGCGCTGTAAGCATTAAAGCTCACCAAATACTCATCACAAAAACGTTGTTGTTGTAAAGTTAAATTTTCAGAATTATCCATTGGTTTATTGTTTTTTGTTGGTGGGACCATATCGGACACCACAGACGCGGCATCCAGAAACACAAAGATACAAATAAACTAAACAATTTTCAATCAAAAAATTACATAAATATCTGATATATAATAACTTGAATAACTAAAATAACCAAAATTATATTTATTATTTCATGCAATATTGTTACATATAAAATAGTATATATTATATAACTTAGCAAAACCTTACACTATCATCATTAAATGAAAAACAAAAACCTTTTTATAAAAGCAAGCTGCATCCTCGTCTGCATTGCCGTTATCCTTATCATCCACAGTTGCCGAAAAGATATTAAAACCAACTATCAGGACGTTACCGACCCCGAAGTACAGCAAGCTATGGAATGGTATAACCAGGCCAATCCTATCCATGATCAGCCCATAAAAAATAACCAGCAAAGCATCATGAGCGTTGCCGCCGGTGCCAACCCTGTCGATTTGAGCCAATACATCGGGCCCGACTGGCATCACGCCTCAAAATACACCCGCTTTAACAAAAATGTGATCGAAATGCCCATCGATCCCGCCCATAAGCTGCAATCCGCTTTTCAAAACTCAACCACCGGCCGTACCGGCCAGGCAAAATACAGCAAAAGCTCCTTCCTCATCCTGCGCAATGGCAACAGTTACAGCGCCTATATCATGACGATCATTGCCGATTCCGCTTACCTCAAAAACGATCTCAGCAAGCTCAATCGCAATACTTATAGCCATCGCGATACCAACTTTAGCGGTACCGTGCTCTACTTTACACCAAAGGGCCAATACCTAAGTGGTTACAAATATATAAACGGAAACCTCGTTACAGTTCCATCAATTACCAATAACACAACAGTTAAAACCCAAAGCAGTGTTGATGATGACGGCGGTACATATACCTGTACCGACTGGTTTTTGGTCAACTATATTGATGGTGAACCCGTAAGTGCTACCTTCCTGTACCGTACCTGCGTTTATAACGGAGATGGTAATAGCAATAACCCAACGTTACCGGGTGGAGGTGGCGGCGGCGGCGATCAAGGCTGTCCAACAGGCTACACTCCGGCATCAATCAAAGTAAACACACTCGATGGTCCTCATGATGGTCTTGATGATAATCCTGACCCGGGCTTCCCGGAACCGGCTGCACCGCATGTGTGTGTAAAGATCAATGTTAAGAATGGCTGCTCTGATCCTTGTCTACGTCGTTTAGTAGATGCCGCTTTAGATGATGAAGGTGATGATGGAGAAAATCAGGTGGCAGTTTTAATTCAGGGAACATTTGGTGCAACTGTAAAATGTAATTTAACAGTTGTTCAGGTAGGAAGCTTGCCAGATAATGAAGATGCTGTAACTGTATCTCCAGTCCCCACTGGTGGCCAATATGTGGGTTCCGGTATCGGACTAAACGGAAATATTTTACCAAACGCGTCGGAAGAATATGTATTTGTTACAATTTTGCACGAAGCTCTTCATGCATATATGGATTCGCAGGGAATTGATATTAACCAACACGACGAAATAGCTACACTATATGTTAATAATATGGCTTCAACCTTAATGTCAGTTTTTGGAATGTCGAGAGATGATGCTTATGGTTTATCTTGGGGTGGTTTGGAAAAATCATCAGCTTACATTAACTATATAACTGATCCTACAGATCCGAAATTTAAAGACCAGGCATATTTACCGAACGGTCAAGCTCAAATTAATGCTCATTATAGATATCCGAATAAGCCAGGAGGGAAAGGTAAGGCTTGTAATTAATTTTTTATGACAAACAAGATTAGATTATTCGTTTTTACGGTGTTAGCTATATGCTTACTAAATAACTTTTGCTCTGCTCAAACCACAAGCGATGCAACGTTAATTAAACAATTTGAGCAATCATTTGCAATATATATTTACCATCCGCCAAAGTTGTATGCAAAATGTATTCCTGTTATGTGCATGTTGAAAATCAGTATCGATAATAACGGCAAGATAAATGATACAATATTATCTGATAGTGCCGATTCAACATTTTCAGTCATTTACGAAAAAAACAAATCACATTTAGAATATAATTTGATCGAAGAATATTGCAGTAAGCTTTCAATAAAAAATAAAATATTACTTATACCATTACATTATTCTTTCAAAAAAAGTTTTTGTCCAAACCCACAGATAGATTTCAACTCATTAGCAAAATATAGCATGTTTCGTGGCGTGTATTTAAAAGAAGATGTGATTTTATTGGAGCCCGTAGCCGTGCAATCAGTGTTGCATGATTATTAACCGGCCCGCCCCCCGCTACCGCAAGCGTCCCGCTTGTGAGTACGTAAAAGTTTAATCGGCAAAAATGAAAACTATAATTCTACTCTTCTTTACAATGCTTTTCGGATGTAGTATTCTAAAAGCTCAAATACCTTTAAAACTGAAAAAAACGGAGATTAAACGATCTGTTGAAGATAGCCCATAACCAATGATGTACAGGATACTTGCTTGAAGAAAATGGTGAATGCAACAATTAACACAGATATCAATACTAAAGTAAACAAATTGATACAAGACGTTTTTGCCAGTTCGCAAAAACTTCATTTATCTTTTGTCGATAACGTTCCATTACCTAATGGTGTCGAAGGCCAAACAGAGCCGCCACACGAGCCAGATGCTGATGGCAATCTAAATGTACAGATTCAATTAAATAGCAACTCGTTACCTAACTACTCGCAAGAGTTTATCGCAACAGTAATAATGCACGAAGCTTTGCATGCATTTATGCTCGCAAACAATATTAATCCTATATCTCAGCACAATATTATGGTCAAATATGTTGGTAAAATGGGAGCGTCGTTACAAACGATGTTTGGAAATGCCTCAGTACCTGGCGGACTAAGTGATGATGATGCGAGAAATTTAGCATTAGGTGGTCTTAGTGGGACTGACAGTTTTAAAACTTCTATAGCTACTGATTTGAAATTATTAGGTAGTTTTGAAGCAATACAATTAGCTTTCTCAATAGGTTCACGTGGTAAAAGATGTAATTAAAATGAATATTTATCTAAAAATTTCAGCAACGCTTATAATGCTATTATGCATTATAAGCTCGGTAAGCGCACAAAATAAAACTTTTGAACTACCTAAACAATCATATAGTGATAGTCTATATGCCAGAATTTGTACACCAATCTATTTTAGCTTTTATACACCATCTTACATGGCAACAACAACTCCTACTTTTACAATACTTAAAATAGAGATAAATAGTCAGGGTAAAGTAATTGCTATTAATTTTTCAGATAGTGCCGATTCAGTCTTTGTTAAAGCATATAAAAACAGGAAAAAATACGACGATGAAATATCCACTTTAGAAAAATATGTGAAAGCCAAATTGTACACAGATGTTTCTCTATTAATGCCAGTAAGTTTCGAGCCTAAATATCCCAACTCAGTAAAAGATTTTTCTTATGATAAAATGGAATCAATTATGCAGTGGAATAAAAAAGAAGTTGTTGGAAGAGTTATTATGTTGCCATCAATGAACATTAGAATTCTACCTAATGGGAATATGTAGAAGACCCACGCTGTCCGAAGTCTCTGGCTTCGGACAGCGTGCTTGTATACTCCATCTACATTCAAAGCTGCAGGTTAAACATCGCTAAAACATCTAACCGTTCCAGGTGTTCTACAGGCAAACCCCACCGCCATGCCTATCGAAAACGATAACATCCCAGCGCAACAAAAAGGTAACCACCACGATACCGTTGAGCAAATCACCGTTAAAACCCGCGAGCATGCCATCAGGCTGTATCACGAAGCCAGGTTACGGCTGTTGGATATGTCTAAATGGAGCCAGGTAGCAAATGGGCCATCGTCCGAGTTTACCCTTACAGACAGCGAAGGTCATAAAATAACCCGCCTGGTGCAGCAAGGCGATAAATTAAAGATTGACCTTCCGGGCCCGGGAGCCTTAATAGGAGGTGGTAACGATTGGGTGGAGATAGAGCATATTCAGGATGAACTGGATTCGTTTTCGGATACCGAGGTAACATCCATCCGCGTAAGGCCAACCCGTAATCCCGAGAGTGACCAGGCTGCTGTAGCACATTTTTTTAATAACGATGCCACCAATACTTTTTTGATAAAGCGCACAGGCACAACCGTTAGCGCCGAAATACACGGCCGTAATGAAATACCCAACACCCACGGTAATTTTATAGATGTGGTAAGGCATATTGGTGTGGCAATGAGCTCCATGTTTGGTTTTGCAAAACCACAATGGAAGCACCTGGCAGAGGGTTTGCTTGATAATGAAATGAGGGAAAGTAGTAAATGATAACCCTCAGTTAAAAAACTTGCATTTTTTTATTTTTATTAAAACATTGTTTGCGGCCACTTGTTATAATTGATAACCAATTAGAATCAACGTTAGTACAATGTATTTAGAGAACGAGAATATACCTTTACAAGTTAAAGGTAGTCAGACAGATATGATACAACATATCCGGCTTGACAGTGAGAGCGATGCAGAAGAACTTTACAATACAGCAAAGCTTCGCCTGCTTAATATGTGGAACTGGAGTAAAATTGCCGATGGCCCTTCGTCGGAGTTTGAATTAACGGATAGTACAGGCCACCCGGTTTACCGACCGGCGCAATGTGGCGATAAGTTTAAAATTGATTTAACCGCGGCGGGTATCATAGCCGGCTTTAACGATTGGGTAGAGATTGTATCGATAGAAGATGAGTTTGATCCTTTCGAAAACATCGCGGTAACCGCTATAACCGTAAAAGCAACCAACGATCCAACAAAATACAACGATCAAAGTCCCCACTTTTTCACTAACGATGCTACCAACACTTTTTTAGTTAGGCGCATTGGCCAGGTTGTAAGTGTCGAGATCCATGGCCGAAACGAGATCGTTAAAAGTATTGGCATGCGTATTTTACACCGCACGCGCCACTATGTTGGCAAAATTGCCGCTCATCTTGGTTTCCCCATGTCGGAGTGGAAGCGCCTTGCCAAAGGCCTGTTAGGTGTACAAAACAAAGCTCTCGCAAAGCAGCATACCATGTTGGTTAACAGCCACAAAGCCGTAGCGTAAAGAGTTAACCACATTAGGCATTTCAATATACAAAGACGCATGGAAATCAATTTCCATGCGTCTTATATTTTAGGTACGACCTTAGTTAAGGTGTTTTTAAGATACTGTTAATTTTTGACCACCAAAAAGGTAGTCTTTTGTCATAATTTTATCAATTAAGGTAAATTTTTGAAATAAATTTTAACTAATAGAGTTATCTTTGCATTCTTAATAAATGTCATGACTAAAAAGAATAAATCCGTTGAGAGCCCAGATGTAGTGCTGATCGGCGCCGGAATTATGAGCGCTACCCTTGGCGCAATGTTAAAGCAATTACAGCCTGATCTGACCATCGAAATATTTGAAAGACTGGACATTGTAGCCGGCGAAAGCTCGGACGCGTGGAACAACGCCGGTACAGGTCACTCTGCACTTTGTGAGCTGAACTACACTCCCGAAAAAGCCGATGGAAGCATCGAAACTGTAAAGGCCGTTAAAATTGCCGAGCAGTTTGAAGTTTCGAAAGAATACTGGGCTTATTTGGTTGAGCAAGGTTTGGTATCTGAGCCCGAAAAGTTTATCCGCAGCATTCCGCACATGAGCTTTGTTTGGGGCGATAAAAATGTTGATTATCTGAAAAAACGCCACACCGCTTTAGAGCAGTTTCACCTGTTTAAAGGCATGCAATATACCGAAGATCATGACCTGATCAGGGACTGGGTTCCATTGATTATGGAAGGTCGCGACCCCAAAGAAACCGTTGCCGCTACCCGTATGGAGATAGGTACCGATGTTAACTTTGGCTCATTAACCCGTAGCCTGTTTAACTACCTAACCGCGCAGCCAGGTGTAACCATGCATATGAACCACGAGGTTCGCGATTTAAAGCAGGACGAAAATAACAATTGGGATATCACCGTAAGGGATGTTACCACCAAAAAGAAACGCAAGCTTAAAACCAAATTCATCTTTATAGGCGCGGGTGGTGGCTCATTGCTATTGCTTGAAAAGTCGGGCATCCCTGAGGGTAAGGGTTTTGGCGGTTTCCCGGTAAGCGGGCAATGGCTAAAATGTACCAACCCCGAAGTAATTGAGCAGCACCAGGCCAAAGTTTATGGCAAAGCAAGCGTAGGCGCGCCGCCAATGAGCGTTCCGCATTTGGATACCCGGATGATCAATGGTAAAAAAGCTTTGTTATTTGGTCCGTATGCAGGCTTTTCAACCAAGTTTTTAAAACACGGTTCGTATTTTGATATGCCGCTATCTATCAAAGCAAACAACATTTTGCCTATGATGAAAGCCGGTTTGGATAATATCCCGCTAACCAAATACCTGATAGATCAGGTTCGCCAATCGCCGGAAGACAGGTTGGATGCCCTGAAAGAATACTGCCCAACCGCCAAAATGGAAGATTGGGAATTGGAAGTAGCCGGTCAGCGTGTACAGGTTATCAAAAAAGACCCTGAATTAGGTGGCATATTAGAGTTCGGTACCGAAGTAGTAACCGCCGGCGATGGCAGTATAGCCTGTTTACTGGGCGCTTCGCCAGGCGCATCAACATCAGTATCTATCATGCTCGATCTGTTGAAACGCTGCTTCGCCAGTCAATTATTCACCCACGAGTGGCAAGAGAAACTAAAAGAAATGATCCCGTCATACGGTCAACCATTATCCCAAAACAACGAGCTCGCCGAAGAAACCCGCGCCCGCACAAGCGATGTGCTGCACCTGGTTACTTTACAGGAAGCATAATTGGGATTTACGATTGATATATAATAGAAAGGTTCTGCATGCACAGAACCTTTCTATTTATCCAGGCGTCATTGCGAGCGATAGCGTGGCAATCTCTATGCTATACAGAGAAAACTTGCAAGGCTGCTCTGCCTATATAGAGATTGCCACGCTATCGCTCGCAATGACGCTTTTTCTCTACCACTTCAACTCCCCAACAACCCTACCAATAATAATGATCGCCGGGTGTGTCAAAGCGTTCTCTTCTGCCAGTACCGGCAACTCCTCAATGGTCCCTTTAACAGATCGCTGATGTGGTAACGATGCATGCTGAATAATAGCCGCGGGCATATTGCCATGGCCGGCTTCCACATAAGTATGCGCAATTTCGGGTAGCTTTTTCATGCCCATATATATCACCACGGTGGCGTTACTTTCCATCGCCAAACGCAGGTCTGCAGATAGGCGGCCATCTTTCTTAGTCCCGGTAACCATCCAAACACTCTCGCTTACAGAGCGGTGGGTGAGGGGTATATCCAAAAAACCACTGGCCTGCATACTGGTAATGCCCGGTATAAATTCGGTTTTGATCCCATGCTCTCGCGCAAACAAAATCTCCTCATATCCACGTCCAAAAATGAAAGGGTCGCCACCTTTAAGGCGCACAACCATACCCTTTTCAAAAGCTTTCTCTTTGATTAGCTCCAATATCCGTTCCTGACTGGTGTAGGCACCATATGGCCGTTTGCCTACATATATCTTCTCGCAATCATCACGGGTGTAAGCCAATAGCTCTTTGCTGGCCAGGTTATCATAAAGTACTACGTTGGCTTGCTGTAATATTTTGTATCCTTTCAGGGTAATTAATTCCGGGTCGCCGGGGCCGGCACCAAGTACATATAACTGAGGGATTATTGTAGTATCGGGCATGTAGGTATCGGTATATGTCAATAAAAACTATCTTGCAAACTATTTAGTTTGTGTTGCTGATGGTTTTATTATCTACAGCTAACTTAAAAACTTACGCAAAACAAACCTAATAAACACAGAGTTTAAATAGATTTGATGCGTATTATAGTACACCGATGACAGAAGCCGCCAAACAGTATTATCAAAGTCACAGTAAGCTCGGTTTTATTGGTGCCGATGGTCAGCATAAGCTGAACGACGCCAAAGTACTGGTTATTGGTGCCGGCGGGTTGGGCTGCCCATGCCTGCTTTACCTTGCGGGATGTGGCGTTGGTACCATTGGCATTGCCGATTTTGATACCGTATCCATCACCAACCTGCACCGGCAGATCATCTATAATTACGAAGATGTTGGCCAGGTAAAAGTAGCCGTAGCTAAAGATCATCTGCTCAAGCACAACCCCTTCATCCGCATCAATGTGCACCGCCAATTGGTTGATGATACCAACGTGCTGGAACTGATAGAACAATATGATATCATAGTTGACGGTACCGATAATTTTGCCGTAAGATACCTCATTAACGATGCCTGCGTGTACCTCAACAAACCACTCGTTTATGGTGCCATTTACCAAACCGAGGGCCATGTAACGGTATTCAACTATCAAAACTCGGCAACCTTACGCTGCCTGTTCCCCGAGCCAGGTGCCGAAACCCACATACCCAGTTGTGCCGAAGTTGGCGCTTACAGTATCATCACCAATATGATAGGCGTAATGATGGCTAACGAAGCTATAAAACTCATTCTGCAAAATCCCGATGTACTTATCAATAAACTGGTAACATACGATGCCGTTTCTGTAGAACTACGAACCATAGCTTACAAACCCGTTGATGCCAGTCGTCCAACCAGTATTGACAGGTTTAAACAGAAACCCAACCGCATAGATATTACCCCCGAAGAGTTTTTAACCCTGCAACCCGATAGCTACCACCTGATAGATGTTCGCGAAGATTGGGAGCGCGAGGAACACCACATTGGTGGCGAACACATTCCGCTACATACTTTAAAAGATCACAATTTTGCCCTACTGCCAACTAACCGTCAGCTCATATTTTACTGTCAGGTAGGCTCACGCAGCGCAGCCGCGGTACAACTCATGCGTAAATTAGGCTTCGAAAACTCGGTAAGTTTACGCGGTGGGTTGAATGGGATGCAGTAAATCTATACCACGTCATTGCGAGGAACGAAGCAATCCCCAACTTACAGAGCCACCATGCAAGTTCGTTCGGTATATCTCCCGACTTTCATAATCTTCTTATGGTTCTTATAACTACTCACCCAATCAACTTAATCAACCACTCACAAAATATCAACCACTCAATCAAAAATACCTACCTTTACACATGCTCCGCGTAAGCCAATTATTTATTTATCCTATCAAATCCCTCGGCGGAATTGAAGTAACTTCCGCGCAGGTAACCGACCGAGGCCTCGAGCATGATCGCCGTTGGATGCTGGTAGATCACAACAACCGCTTCCTATCCCAACGCGAGCGGGCTGAAATGGCTCTATTAAAAGTGGACATTACAGATGATGGCCTACTGGTATCGCACTATAAAACCGGAGCCATGCTCATCATACCCTTCCAGTCTCAAACCAACCAAACGGATGAGTTTACCATTTGGGATGATACCTGCATGGGCGTATATGTCGGCGCTTTCGCGGATGAATGGTTTAGCGAAGTGTTGGATATCGACTGTCGCTTAGTATATATGCCCGATGAATCGGAACGCATAGTTGACCCCGAAGCCAAATATGTACACACTAAAAAGCTCACTTCCTTCAGCGATGCCTACCCGTTTTTAATGATAGGCCAGTCATCGCTGGACGAATTGAATAGTCGCCTGGAAGTTAAGCTCCCGATCGACCGTTTTCGCGCCAATATCATTTTCACAGGTGCCGAGGCCTACGCCGAAGATACCATGGCCCAATTCACCATAAGTGATATCGAATTTTCAGGTTCCAAGCTTTGCGCCAGGTGTAATATCCCAACCATCGATCAGCAAACCGCCATCGCCGCTAAAGAACCTACGCGCACACTTGCCCAATACCGCCGCCGCAAAAACAACGTGTACTTTGGCCAAAACCTGGTACATAGCGGCGAAGGAACAATCCGCGTAGGCGATACTATTCAGGTTACCCAAGTTAAAGAAATGTTGAACTCACTAACACTCGCTGTCTAATAATGCGCGATATAACCCACAAGCAAATAACCCTGCGCACCGCCAAAGCCATAGGCGCCATATTTTGCACCCCCGAAACCATCGAACTCATCAAAACCGATGCCCTGCCCAAAGGTAACCTGTTTGATGTGGCCAAAGCCGCGGGTTTTATCGGTGCCAAACTAACACCCCAACTACTGCCGCATTGCCACCCCGTACAAATTGATGGTATGGACATGACTTTTGAGTTTTTGGATAAAGAACTGCATGCTGAGTATTTCGACGAATCTGTTTTTACGCGTTCGGGGATAGTCGTATCAGGTAACGCCAAATCTATCGGTCGCACCGGTATCGAAATGGAAATGCTCACCGCCGTATCCGTAGCCTGTTTAGAGATCTACGATATGCTGAAACCCGTTGATAAACAATTGGAAATAGGCCACATCAAACTTCTCCAAAAACGCGGCGGTAAAAGCGATCGCGAACGCTTTTTTGAAACCCCGCCAATTTGTGCCGTACTGGTATGCTCCGATTCAACAGCCAACGGTACCCGCGAAGATAAAAGCGGAAAGCTCCTGATCGAGATGCTCAAAGATGTAAACGCCGATGTTAAAGATTACGTCATCGTTCCCGATGATCCGGAACAGATCCAGGCACAGATCAAAGCCTGGGTTGCTGATGATATTCACTTCATCTTCACCACTGGCGGCACAGGCTTAGGTCCGCGCGATAATACGGTAGAAGCCGTTAAAGCCATACTGGAACGCGAAGCCGAGGGCATAGCCGAAGCCATGCGTGGTTTCGGTCAGCAACGCACCCCACTAGCCATGATGAGCCGCGGCATCGCCGGAACAATAGCCCAAACCCTAATAGTTACCTTACCGGGAAGCGTAAGCGGCGTAAGGGAATCCTTAGAAGCTATTTTACCCGGCGTATTCCACGCCCGTAAAATGTTATTGGGTGAAGGGCATTAATGAGTAACCGCAACCTTAGCCGGCTTAGGCACCGTTCTAAAAACCAATTTATTGCTGATGTTTAGCAAAGGTTTTTCTACAAATTGGTAAATAGGCAAGCTCATTGCAATACTGGCAAGCGTAGCTATAATGATGAACACGTCGCCATTGTTTAAGCCCAATTTAGGGTATAGCTTGCCTACGGTTAATATAACCAGCATGTGTGTCAGGTATCCCGAAAAGGATGCATCCCCAATTTTGATCCAGATAGATGGAATGGTCAGCTTAAAAGCTTGCTCCATAAACATCAAACCAAACACAAATATAGCACAAGGCAAACCCCATATTAATGATCGCCACAAGGCCATGGTATTATCTGTTAGTACAACTGCGGGAGTTGATATGGCATCACTATCGTAAAGTAAACTGGCCAGCATTAAAACCAAACCTATTACGGTAGCGGTAACACTTAAAACTTTAATGGTACTTAGCTTTGTTGTTTTATAATGCCCCATAAAATATTGGTAGCCAATACCAACAGCTACGCCAAAAGCAAACTCCAGTAAAATAGGTGTAGTTAAAAACCTCAGTAAAACATTATGTGCGTTAACAAAACATCCAATTGTAGCCAGTATGATTAAAGTGGCTATCAGCGGCCTGAAAATTTGCTTTGGTTTAAATACCAGCGCAATAACAATGATCAGGTAAAAATAGATCTCGAACGTTAACGACCAGCCTTGCCCAATAATAGGCAACAACGCGTTACGGGCAGCAAAAATAGGGAAGAAGAGTATAGTTTTGGCGATCTCATCATGGCCCACAGGGTGCTTTATAGCATACCGCTCAAAATAAACAACAACCGATAGTAACCAGTAAAGCGGCAATATCCGCACCATGCGTTTCAATAAAAACTCAAACCAGCCATTCTGTTTTTTTAGGTACGATTTGGTAACTATCGTCATGATCACACCACTCACCACAAAAAACAGATCCAAACCGATAGATGTCCAGTGCCTGAGGTTAAAAAAATGAGATTGTAACGAGTCGCTGAAATTATTACCGCGTGCTATGATAAAACTGTGATTATAAATTACCGATATTACGGCGATGGCGCGTAACAGTTGAATAGAATCTATTTTTTTAACCATTAGTTTATTTAGAAGGCATTAATTGCGAGTTAAAAATACACAAAATTTGCAGGTTTTAATGCACTTTATATTGATTTTCAGGTTATTTAAGCATATTTATTTCTTCTTAATGTGATGTGTCACAATTTTTTAATACGCTTTTAATATGATGACTTATAAAGCGGCCAGGCAAACCATCGCCGGCCTTTCAAAATCTTTCGGGACAGAAGTTATTGCACTCGATGACGCCGACGGCCGCGTGCTGGCCGAAGATATTCAAGCCGACAGGGATTACCCGCCTTTTAACCGGGCCACTATGGATGGTTACGCCATCAACACCAACGATTGGGAAGCCGGTGTGCAGGAGTATAAAATCCAACAAATAATTTATGCCGGACAAGTAGGAGAGAATGGCTTGCAACCTGATACCTGCTACAAAATTATGACCGGAGCTCCCATACCACCATCAGCCAATGCAGTTATTCGCCGCGAAGATGCAACACAAATTGATAATAAAGTAAACTTCAACATAGATAACATAAAGCCTTATCAAAATATAGCCCGCCAGGGCGAAGATCTCAAAGCCAACGAAGGCATCCTCAAATCGCAAACAGTTTGCACACCCGCTGTAATAAGCCTTTTGGCAACCTTAGGCAAAAACAATATCAAAGTAGAAAGCCTGCCAAAAGTAGCCTTGTTTACCACAGGCGATGAGGTTGTTGACGCTTCCGCAGATATCAAACCCAACCAGATCCGCAACAGTAATCAATACCTCCTAAAAAGCCTGCTCAAAAAATGGCTCATCAAACCACAGGTCTGCAGTCACATTATCGACAATAAAGAACAACTCAAAACCACCCTAAGCGAAGCACTTAACTTCGATATCATCATCACCTGCGGGGGCGTATCTGCCGGTGATGCTGATTATCTACCCGAAGTTTTAAAAGACTTAGGCGTAAAAAAGCTTTTCCATAAACTATCCATCAGGCCGGGCAAACCCATCTGGTGCGGCCAATTACCCACTGGCGGTCTGGTTTTCGCCTTACCGGGAAACCCAATTTCCTGCATGGTAACGTTTAAACTATTTATAGAACTATACCTATCCACCAGTTTTGGTTTAGGTATGCCCAAGCTCTTACAATTACCATTCAAAGGCAACCGCAAACGTGTCAGTGGATTCGACGAATTCTTCCCTGCAACAATTTCTGGCGAACCAACAACATTGCAACCTATCCACACCAATACATCCGGCGATATCCGTTTAGGCCTCGGAGCCGATGCCTTAGCCTTCCACCCAGCGGAAAGCGATGTCTTAAACGATGGCGACCTGGTAAACTGCCTATTGTTTTAACCCCAGTTTTGCGTTAGGGATAGGAGCGGATACCGGCCCGTGGCTAAGGCCTGCGCAGTATGAGCGGATAGCCCGGCCGCAGGCAACGCCCAAATGGTTACTGGCTGCTTGGATCATTAGTTCATTGTTAATATTGATTATCAAAACCCAATTATTACGCAACTTATCTAATAACCATCCCATCATCTATACCACATACCACTAATAACCAATACCCAACTCCAAAACATTGTCATATTTCCAACGTTTAATTCAACGTAAACCCCACATCATCAAAAATTGATTAAATTTGAATAATGGTTACTTTACAGGATAAATATAGCAGAGGGTTTAAAACCCTGCGGGTGAGCTTACTAAGCACCTGTAACCTCGGCTGTATTTATTGTACCATGGGCAGCGAAGATGAGGTAATATACGATCATCGCCCGCAAACACCAGCCGCCAGTTTCATCAAAACCATTGCCGCCCTACACAGTCAGTTAAACTTAAAAACCATCCGTTTAACCGGAGGCGAACCCTTACTTTACCGCGAGTTGGAAGAAGTAATAGCTGGCATTAAAGCCTTCGGAATAGACGATATCCGGATGACATCAAACGCGTTTTTACTGGAACGTAATGCTGTGAAATTAAAGCAGGTGGGCTTACGATCAGTCAATGTATCCTTAGATGCGATGGATGAAGATAGCTTTTTCAGGATGACACGCCGCAAGCAATTGCAACGCACGCTAAAGGGAATTGAAGCAGCTATAAATGCAGGTTTAGAAGTAAAGATTAACGCTGTAATTATGCGCGATCAAAACCACGATCAGGTATTGCCACTATTAGATTATGCTTTAAAACACAACATGCCTATAAGGTTTTTAGAAGTGATGGCAATGGGCCATTTATACGGCAATACAGAAAAGCACCTGTTCACCCAGCAGGATATTTTAGATACCATTGCCACCAAATATAATTTTATGCGTTTGCCACGCAAACCATCGGCAACGGCCAATTATTGGCAAACGGAACAAAGCGGTATATTCGGCATTATAGGCAACGAAAGCGAGCCTTTTTGCCAGGATTGCAACCGACTGCGTTTAGATGCCGAAGGCAATATTTATGGCTGTCTAAGCAACAACAATCCCATTGCGCTAAGCGGAAATGAAAATGATGATGAGTTAACAGATAAACTGCAACAAGCCATGCAACAAAAACAAAGCCTGCATTTTGTAGGCAGCGAGTTAAGCATGATGCATATTGGAGGATAACGAATAAACCCACGCGTCATTGTGAGGAACGAAGCAATCTCTTTAGGACAACCGGCTTTAAGATTAGCCATTTTTTCCATAACTAAGAGTGCAGAAAGAATAACACAAAATGAAAATACAAGTATTCGCCATTTTAAAAGATTACTTCGATAAAGAGTTCGAGCTAAGCGATACCGTTACCACCGTAGCGGACCTTCAACAGCACTTAACTCAACTCAACACCGAAGCAACCGGCATTTTAAAACTTTGCCGCTTTGCCGTCCATAACGAATTTGTTGATCAAAACTATACACTAACCAACAATGATACCATCTGTATATTCCCCCCAAGCAGCGGAGGCTGAGGTTCCCGAATTATCGGCCACGCCTTTAGATGTTGTGGCTTTGCTGGCACAGGCTCACCATCCGCGCGCGGGTGCCGTAGTGCTTTTTAGCGGCGAAGTACGCAACCATAACAATGGGCAGGATGTTGATTATTTAGAATACGAAGCCCACGAAGCTATGGCCACCAAAATGATCAAACAGATCATAGCCGATGCCAACGAAAAATTCCCGCTAAATATCGCCGTAGCCCAGCACCGCACCGGCAAAGTAACGGTTGGCGAAACTGCTGTGATCGTAATAACTGCATCAGCCCACCGCTCAGAAGCCTACGCGGCCAATCAGTACATCATTGACCGCATCAAACACGAAGCCACCATCTGGAAATGCGAATACTTTAGCGATGGCACCAAACAATGGGGTGGCAACTGTAGTTGCCATTAATTGAGACGAATAAAAAAAGAATGTCATTTCGAAGAAGGAACGACTGAGAAATCTTCTGCTCATGCACGTAGCGTAAACCACCAATCGTGTCAATCGCTCGCAAAAGATTTCTTCTTAGGTCGAAATGACATTGGGAAGAGCAAATCCCAAATCGAAAATCCAACTTCCGAAATTAACACTCCCTATCAGGCCCGCAAACCGGCCCGTCAATTTGTGTTGGCCCAACCTCATTCCAGGTCTGCTGTAAAGCACCTAAAAACGTTTCTGCCTGCTGCGCGCCCGATACCGCATATTTATTGCCCAGCACAAAAAACGGCACTCCGCGCACACCAACCTGGTTGGCCTCGTAAATATCATGCTTTACTTCTTCGGTGTATTGAGTACTGTATAATGTTTGCTTAACAGTTTCGGCATCAAGTCCAACACTAACACCTAATTCAATCAATGTTTCCTTATCGGCGATGTTCTTGCCATCAGTAAAATAAGCTTTAAACAAGGCCTCCTCCAACTCATCCTGTACACCAGCGGTTTTAGCCAGGTGCGATAAGCGGTGCGCATCAAACGAGTTAGCAATCACCGCTTTATCAAAGTTATATTCCAAACCCAGTTCGGCAGCCATACCCGTCATCTGCGCATGCATCTGTTCAGATCGCTCCACACTGATACCTTTGCGCTCAGCTAAATACTCATTCAAACTTTGGCTGGTGTTGTTCTGCATGGTCGGGTCAAGCTGATAGCTTTTCCAAACCACCTCAACCGCGTCTTTATGTTCAAATTGTTCAAGTGCGTTTTCAAATCTGCGTTTGCCAATATAGCAAAAGGGGCACATCACATCGCTCCATATCTCTACTTTCAACTTTGAATTTTCCATTATTTGTGGTGTTAATAATTGCAAAATTAGATCATAATTTAAATCTTCAGCCAAACGAAACTCATGGCAATGTAAATCCGTAAAAGCTTACAATAGGATGTAATTTAGCAACTTTATCGCTTAAAATAATAAGTTTACAGATTGTTGGATCTCAGATATTTATATGTTGATAAAATAATTTATTTACTTATTGGAAAATTAATTTATCTAACGTATGTTTGTAACATAAATGTTGCTGTAAACCTAAATATGGCAACAAACTATTTGATTAACACTTAACAAGGCTACAAAATGATCATTGCATTCATAATTACCCGTGTTGTTATTTATATCAGAGCTGCCCGCGCTAAAAAATTAGCCAATCTGGTAGCTGTTTCTTAAAAGTCCCAAACCTGTTTCCTGTTACAATAGTTAAATGCCACTGGCTGTGGCATGCGCGTAAGTTAAATACTCTTCGCTCCATCCATCATGCCGAATTTATTTCAGCATCCCACATGATTTCTATACAACCAGCTAAAAAGATATTTCGATATTCAATATCTTTAATCACATTCCGCCACCGTATAAGTGTACGTTTCCAAATTACCCACAGGCAAATTGGCCATATCACCACGGTTCATCTGCCACCAAAAACGGAGGCGCGGCTTATCATGGTTCCCAATTTCATTCATCGAATCAGCATCGTATAACCTGCCGTTCAACATCACATATTTGATCTTTTCGCTGTTGCGGATATCATCCAGCGGGTTTTCGTTCATGATCACCAAATCAGCCAGCTTACCAATCTCCAACGAACCTATCTCTTTGTCCATCCCCAAATAGCCGGCACCATTAATGGTAGCGCAGCGGATAGCCTGTAACGGTGTCATGCCACCCTGGGCCAGCATCCAAAGCTCCCAATGTGCACCAATACCCTGTATCTGTCCGTGCGCACCCAGGTTAACTTTAGTACCACCATCAGCAATTTGCTTCACCGCTTTTGATACCTCAATATGCCCGTAGTCACCATATTCCGATGTTGTCCTTCTGCGTGATCGTGAATCAATAATGGCCCTTGGTGTAAAATTAAGCAGATGCTCATTTTTCCAAACCTCGGTACGGTCATACCAATAATTCTCGCCAAACTGTGTGCCATAACTAACGATCAAGGTAGGGGTATAACCCGTTCTGCTGCTGTTCCACAAGCTCTTCACATCTTTATAAACAGGTACGACAGGTATGTTGTGCTCAATACCGGTATGCCCATCCAAAATCATGTTCATGTTAGTAAAATAGGTAGAACCACCTTCCGGAACCACCTCCATCTGCAATTCACGTGCGGCAGCTATAACTTGCTGGCGCTGCTCCCTGCGTGGCTGGTTATAACTCTTTACCGAAAACGCGCCCACCGCCTTCAACCTGCGTAAATTGGCGCGGGCATCATCCATGTTGTTTATCACCGCTTTAAAATCACCCTCAGCACCATACAAAATAGTACCTGTCGAATACACTCTCGGCCCAACCATAGCACCCGATCTCAGCATCTCATTCTGACTAAACACCATCTCTGTGTTGCTCGATGGATCGTGAGCCGTAGTAACGCCAAAGGCCAAATTAGCATAATAGCTCCAATCCTGCTGCGGCGAAACCCCATCCGGACTGGTACGCAAATGCGAATGCACATCCACAATACCCGGCATTATGGTTTTACCGGCAACATCATAAACCTTGGCATCACCAGGTATAGTAACCTCGGCGTTTTTACCAATGGCAACTATCTTATTCTGCTCAATTACAATAGTGGCACTCTCTAAAACCTCGTCGCCCTTCATCGTAATAATGCGGGCATTTTTAAAGGCAATTTTACCTTCCGGGATATCACTTTTTAATCGCAAATTCAAATCCGTCCCAATGGTATCAACAGTAGGTGTCCTGTCAGCCGCGCCATCAATAAAAGGGAATGCGCTCCTGATATCCCTCGTAAAATACTTAGGTCCCAGTGTCCACATCAGGGTCTGGCTGTTTTTTGCCCAATGCAAATAAGTTCCCGCATCACGCGTCAACTTATTCAGAGGAATGGCTTTATTAGTTGCGGATAGATCTTGCACTGTTCCCGTATTCACCATCGGAGTAATATAACAGTTAAACAACTCAGTAAAAGCCATCCATTTCCCATCCGGGCTTGGCGCGAACTGTGTAGCGTAAGTTGATGTATATAGCGTTTGCTGATTAGCGCCACTTAGATCCATCACCTTAAAGGCCTTTTTATCACCCTCACTACTCTGGTAATAGATCTTAGAATCATCCGCTGAAAATTGCGGTCTGATGCCGTTATTCAACACCAATTGCGGCTTTCCACCGGTTACAGGCATAATGTAAATACCCGGCGCATTACCAAAATAGAATCCTAATACTTCGTTTCCTTCACCTTTGCGGTACACTATTTTATCACCTTTGTTTGAGTATTTTGGTGAATAATAAAAGCCTTTATCAATCGTCAGCTTGGTAACAATATGCGTGGTCAGGTCAATGCTATTGATCGATCCCTTCACCTCGTCAGCCCAGTCAACATACACCAGTGATTTCCCATCCGGACTAAAATCTGGCTCAAACTCAAAATCGGTACCATTAGTAATGCGTTGCGCCGGTCCGTTAGGTAGCGTTTTGGTATAGATATACCCCGCTGCATTAAAAGCCACCATCTTACCATCTGGAGATGTAGTCAATTGCCTAACCATTTTTACATTAAACTCATCCGTAAACACTTTTTGCGGAAAATGCAAAGCATCACTAATCGTTTGGGTTGAAGTAACCTCGAACGGAATGTTCACCGCATTCAAACTCGTAACATCCAAATTCCATATTTTGCCTTTGGCATAAAATATCAAGCTTTTGCTGTCCGGTGTCCATGCAAAATTTGGGTACACACCAAATATGGCCCAGGTTTCCTGCTGATCATGCGATAGATTATCATACACAGGCCATTCTTCCTGTGTATCTAAGTTCTTCAGGTATAACACGCTTTTCAACCTGTCGCGTCTCACAAACGCCATCATCTTATTATCCGGCGAAAGCTGTGGTCTGCAAGCACCAC
>Ga0116227_10008209_pt1 | contig 19853 bp, 16 predicted proteins | sample S1TSphgellanicum_FD_89693 | JGI IMG/M metagenome (GOLD analysis project Ga0116227, IMG submission 89693) | Host-associated microbial communities from peat moss isolated from Minnesota, USA - S1T2_Fb - Sphagnum magellanicum MG | ecosystem: Host-associated > Plants > Peat moss > Unclassified... | reverse complement strand
TATCAGGCTGGCCTACGCCAGCTCTTTGGGTGAGCGCTACGGCCAGCCTGAAAACTGCCTACCGTTGGAGTCCTTCGCAGCATCTTACTGCAAAGTGGGGGGCGGTGCAGACTGTCCAGATAATGCGACAGGCTCCTCGCGCCCGTAGGTCTGGGCGAAGAGTGCCGCCCCATTACCGCGGAATTTTCGCTACGGCTCGGCGCGTGGGTGCCGGAGGTTTAGCCTGAATTGTCGGGAAAAATGTGTTGAGCCGGCGGGCAGGTATCTCTGCGACGTGACGAAGAACTTGGCGCGATCGGGACAAATCTGGTTCGATAAGGCGTGGCTTTGGCGCGACCGGGTGAGCGGAATCGCTGCCGCGGTCGGGCAAATTCTGCTATCCGGCGATAAGTGCGCACTAATATCTCTCGAAATGGGCCATCCGGGGCGGGCTGGGCGGTCTTGTTGATTATGCTGATGTGTACCGCCTGCGCGCGCCATGATGGCGACGCTTCGTTGCGGCTGTTGCCGCCGGCTTCGGGGGCACCGACCTCGGGCAGGGTGCCGTGGTGGACCCGGTCCGGCGACGCGCTGCTTGATCGGTTGGCGAGCGAAGCTCTGGCGGGCGAGGCGGTGCCGGTGTGTGAGGCGCCGCGCGCATCGGTCGGCCGGCGTTTGCGGCAGGTATTCACACGCGCGCGCCTGCGCGCCGATCGTTCCGAGGCTGTGGCGCGGGCCTGGGACAAAGTCGCGCTGCGGCTGGGGCGGGCACAAGAGATTGGCCTTGCCTATCTGCGGGCGCGCAGTTGGCAGGCCCGGCTGGCGCAGCGGCTGGCCAGTCCCGCAATGCTGAAAGACAATGCCGAGATTGCGCGGTTCCGCCGCGAGGCCGGGTTGGTGCCGGCGCTGGATGAAGATATGGCTGCGATCATGCTGGGGCTGAATGGCGCCGATGTCGACACCGCCCGCGCTGCGCTGGATGAAGCGATCGCGGGGCTGGCCCGAGTGACCGGGCAAGAGCCGATGGCCTTGCGCGCAATGCTGGACAATACCCCTTACGCCCGGCTGACAGACCCGCCCGGCCAGGACGACCCGGATCTGTCCGCGCGCCCGGATCTGCACGCGCTGGAAGCGCGCTTGCTCGCCTCGCCCCCGCTGCAACGGCTTGGTCCGGACGCGGTGCGCGCGCAGTTGCAACAGGCCGATGCGGGCAACGGGCCCGATTGGGCGACGCGCTGGACCATGGCCACGGCGCGCGCCCGGCGGCAGGCAAGTGACGCCCGAGCGGAACTGGCCGGCGCGCGTGACCGGATCGGCCAGCGCGAAGCACTGGCGGACGAGGCGGACCGAGTGGTGGTCAACGCCCGCCTCGCCTATCGCAACGGTGCGGCCGGTTTTGCCACGCTTTATGCGGCCGAGGCGGCCGGAATGGCGACGCGTGAGGCGCGGATCGAGGCCGAACGGGCGGTTGCCGTTGCGCTCATCGATCTGTGGACCGCACAGGGCCTGGGCGAAACCGCGCGCGAGGACCCGTGTGACGCACACTGATCCCTCGGCGGTCGATGCCCTGCTGGGTGCGGCACCGCACGGCCGGCGGCGCCATTCGCTCAGCCTGCTGCTGCTGGCGCTGGTCATCGTGGCGGTGGCGGTCCTGCTCGGGCGGTTCGTCTATGGCGCCGCGTCCCCCTATTACACCGCGCCGATAGAGCGCGGCGGCATTACGCCGATCCTGTCGCTGCGCGGCATTTTGCAAGGGGACGGCGAAGTGACCCTGGTGGCAGCCCAGGACGGCACCGTTGTCGGCGTGCCCGATCCCGGCGAGGCGCGGGTGCGGGCGGGCGAAGACCTGGTGACGATGGACACGGCCGCGATGGACCGCGCGCTCGACGCGGACATCGCCGCGCAATCGCTTGGCGAAGCGACGCTGGCCCACGCGCAGGGTGTGCTGCGCGAGGCGCAAGTGCGGTTTGACCGCTATCAGGGGGTGTGGCGCCGGTCCGCCGGGCGAGTCCCGTCGCTGAACGAAATGGAAAACGCGCGTGCCGATGTCGCGCGCGCCGAACTCGATCTGGTTCAGGCGCAAACCCGGCGCGAAGCAGCCATGCAGCAGGTGGCACACGACCGGGTTGCGCGGGCCAATGCCGTCGTCCGTGCACCGTTTGCAGGATTTCTGGTGGCCTGTCGCGTCACTGTGGGGCAAATCGTGCACGCGGGGCAGCCGCTGTGTACCGTCGCGTCGCACCCCGAACGCCTGATCATCGCCGCGCCGATCAGCGGCCGCGACCGCCTTGGCGCGGGCACAGAGGCGCATGTGCTGATCGATGGTCTGACCGATCAGGAATACAGCGCAAGACTGCTGCGCATCACGGCAGCGCCGGATGGCGGCAAAGCGGTCTTTGCGCTGGTGCCGCCGGTCGATGCCAGCCACGCCCATCGGCCCTATCCCGGCCTTGGTGCGACTGTGCAGGTCGTGCTGCCGGAACACACCGGCGTCCTGCTGGTGCCCAACGCGGCGCTGGCGTTCAGCCTGCACCGTGATCGGGGCGCCGAGCCGCCAGGGGTTTACCTTGCCCGCGACGATGACACGCCACGCCGTGTCGCGGTGGCAGTGGGGGCGAGCGACGGGCGGCGCAGCGAGGTCATGTCGAGCGCGCTGCAACCGGGGGATCAGGTGGTCATTGGTTGGCGTGCGGGCGACAAGCGGTGAGCAGTGGTCGGTTGTCACGCCGGGGTTTTGGCGGCGGGGTTGCGGCGTTGCTGCTTGGCTTGACGGCGACACGGTCGGCGTCCGGCGCCGTGACGCAGGACCGGTTCGGGCCGCCGCGACCGTTCGATTGGCCGTGGCTGGTGGCAGAGGCGCAAGCGCGGGCGCGTCAACCGTTTCGCCCGCACATTGCGGCACACGCCGTGCCCGATTATGACAGCCATGTACGGCTGAGCTATGGCCACGCCGATCTGGTGGCAGGGCGACTGCGCCTGTTTCCCGCGCGCCGCGACATCGCCCCCGTGGCCGTGACGATCCATGTGGTCGAAGGTCATATGGCGCGCGAGATCGTCAACCTGCGCGGTCTGTTCGAAGGCGGTGAACCGGCCGACGCAGCCGGTTTTCGCGTGATGGATGCCGGTGGCAGTGCCGACTGGCTGGCCTATCTCGGCGCGTCGTATTTCCGTGCGGCAGGGCGCGGCGGGCAATATGGCCTGTCGGCGCGCGCCATCGCGGTCGATACGGCAATGCCGGGGCCAGAGGAATTTCCCGCCTTTACCGATTTCTGGATTGAAGACAAAGGTGCCGATCGGCTGATGATCCATGCGCTGGTGGATGGCCCGTCGCTGTGCGGCGCGTTTGCGTTCGACACGCAGCGCCACCCGGGGGCGGTGGTGCAGAATGTCACGGCCGCATTGTTCCTGCGCCGCGATATCGCGCGGCTTGGGCTTGCCCCGATCACCAGCATGTTCGACTTCGACGAACGTCATCGCGGCGACCGGCGGCCCGAAGTGCACGATTCCGACGGACTGGCCATCCTGACCGGTGTGGGCGAGCGGATCTGGCGCCCGTTGAACAATCCGCCGGGCCCGCGCGTACACCTGATGCGCGCCGACCACGTCAAAGGCTTTGGTCTGATCCAGCGCGATCAGGTATTTGACCATTATCAGGACAATCAAAGCTTTTTTGACCGTCGCCCCTCACTATGGGTGGAACCGCAGGGCGATTGGGGGCTTGGCTCGGTAATGCTGTACGAAATGAACACCGTGTCGGAAAACGTCGACAACATCGCAACGATGTGGATTGCCGATGCGGCGGCGCGCGCCGGCGAACGGCGTGATTTCGCCTATCGCCTGACCTGGGCGCAGGATGATCCCGCGACCGATGGCCGGGCGCGCTGTGTCGAAGTGTCGAGTCGGCCGGGCACCGGACCGCATGGCGGCGTGACCCGCTATCAGTTCGATTTCGCGGGCGCCTCGCTGACCGGGCTGGACTGTACGAGCGGCGTGGTTCCGGTCACCAACCTGCCTCCGGCGGCGGTCCTGCAAGCCGGCGCCTTGCCGCTGGACGGCGTGTGGCGCGTAACGCTCGATGTCCGCACCGCGGGATTGGTGCAGGACGAATTTCGCCTGTTTTTGCGGCACGGCGAAAATGCACTGGGCGAGACCGTGATCAAGACCGTGCGGCCATGATCCGACCGTTGCCGCCAGAAGCGCCGCTGGACATGCCTATCCAGCGGCTGCACGGCAACCCGCCCGCCACCATCGAGGTGGAAACCCGCCCCCACGGCATGATGATCAAGCGCCTGCTGCTGCTGCTGGTCACCGCGCTGATCAGTCTCGCCGCGTCGGGCGAGGTGCGGCTGAGCTATTCGCGCGACGGGCTCGACGGGTTCGAGCTGGCGGTGCTGGTGTGCTTTGTGCCGCTGTTCAGTTGGGTCGCGTTCGGGTTTGTGGTGTCCGCCGTCGGCTTTCTGAAACTGATGAGCGGTGAATATCCCGGCTTTACCGCCATCCCCGGCCCTGTCCCCGTCTTGTCGCAGCGGACCGCCGTGCTGATGCCGGTCTGCAATGAAGGCGTGGCAGAAACCTTTGCCCGCGTGGAGACGATGGCCCATTCCATCGCGGCAGCCGGCGGATCGGCCGCGATCGACTTTTTCGTGCTGAGCGATTCCGATCCGGGTCACGGCCAGGCGGAAGAGGCCGCGTGGCGGCGACTGGCCGCGACCGCGCCGATCCCCATCTATTACCGCCGACGCGAACAGAACGTCGCCCTGAAACCCGGCAATATCGCCGATTGGGTGCGTCGCTTTGGCGCGGCCTATGACACGATGCTGGTGCTGGATGCCGACAGCATGATGAGCGGGCAGGCCATTGTCGGGATGGCCGCGATCATGGCACAGCGGTCCTCGATCGGTTTGCTGCAAACGGTGCCACGGATCATCAACGCGCAAACCCTGTTCCAGCGTTGGATGCAGTTTGCCAGCGAGGCCTATGGCCCGATCGCGACAGCGGGCCTGCTGTGGTGGTCGGGTTCAGAAGCGAATTTCTGGGGTCACAATGCGATCATGCGCACGCGCGCCTTTGCCGAAAGCTGCGGCCTGCCCGAACTGCCCGGACCACCCCCGTTTGGCGGTCATCTGCTGAGCCACGACATGGTCGAATCGGCGCTGTTGCGGCGCCGTGGCTGGGCCGTGCACATGATCATGATCGACGGCAGTTATGAAGAATTTCCGCCCACCATGGTCGACCATGCCATTCGCGACCGGCGCTGGATGCAGGGCAACCTGCAACATCTTCGCCTGCTGGGCGCATCGGGTTTGAGCGCAACGAGCCGATTGCATCTCGGGCTGGGCGCCGCCGCCTATCTGACCGCCCCGGGTTGGCTGCTGTTGCTGACGGCGTCGATCGTTCGGGCAGTGGCCGACAAAGTCTATCAACCGGCCGGCGGCATGCCGCTCGACGTGCTGGGGCTGACGCTGATCGTGCTGTTCGGGCCAAAGGCGATGGGGGCGATCTGGATGCTGGCCGATGCGAGGCGTCGTCACGCATTCGGCGGGGTGGCCGGCATTCTCCGTTCGGTCGGACTGGAGATCGTCTTCGCGGTGCTGATGGCCCCGGTCACGATGGTCATGCAGACCCGGGCGATGGCCAGCCTGGTGCTCGGCTTGCCTTCGGGTTGGCCCACACAGAAACGCAGCGCGCACCGTATTCGTGTCCGCCAGATCCTGCCCATGCTGCGCGGCCATCTTGCGCTGGGCGCGCTGTTTGCGGCGACCGCCTTCATCGACCTCAGCCTTGCGCTGTGGCTGCTGCCGCTGACGCTGGGGCTGCTGGGCTCGCCATGGCTGATCAGCCTGACATCTACCCGGCAATCGGGTGAAGGCGCGGCGGAACGCGGCTTTTTCCGCGTCCCGCAGCCTGTCATCGCGCAAGCCGCACGTGACGTTGCGGACGGCCAGCCGGCGCCGGCGGCGCACGCAACGGTTGCCAGCAAACCCGTCAGTTACCCGGCCGTCACGCCAATTGCCCCGCAATCGGCAAGTGCCTGATACGCTTGCCGGTCGCCACAAACAGCGCGTTGGCCAGCGCCGGCGCGGCAGGCGGCAGGCCGGGCTCTCCCAGGCCGCCGATCGGGGCGCTGCTTTCGATGAAATGGACATCGATCGGCGGCGCGGCGGCGAGTTTCAGAATCGGGTAATCGGGAAAGCTGGTCTGATCGACCGCGCCGTTGGTCAAAGTGATCGCTTCGCCAAGCGCCGTCGACAGGCCCATCAGCACGCCGCCCTGCACTTGCGCCTCGGCATTTTTCGGGTTCACCGTGGTGCCGCAATCGACCACCGCCGTGACTTTGTGCACTTGCGGGGCGCCGTCGGGTTTGACCGAGGCCTCGATGACATGGACGCAGATCGTGCCAAAGCTTTCGACCAGCGCGATGCCGCGTCCGGTGCCGGCCGGCAGCGGTGATCCCCAGCCGCTGCGCCGGGCCGCCGCGTCGAGCACGGCGAGATGGCGGCTGCCCGCCGGCAGATGCGCACGCCGGAACTGATAGGGGTCTTGCCCGGCCAGATGCGCCAGTTCGTCGATAAAGCTTTCGTTGTAAAAACCGTGCTGGGTCGAATTGACCGAGCGCCAATAGGCATCGACCTGGTTGGAGATATATTTGTAATGCCGCCGCGCGACAGCCGGGACCAGATAGGGGAATTTCACCTCGGTTTCGGCATCGGCGAACTGGGCATAGTCGGTCTGCCATGCCACGATTTTGCCGTCGGAGCCGATCGCGGCCTTGAGCTGGCCCAGCGATTGCGGACGATAGGCGCCCTGTTTCACATCCTCTTCGCGCGACCAGATCAGCTTGACCGGGTGATCGACCTGCATCGCCACCCGCGCGATCTGTTCGATGATCTGGGTATAGGGCGGAAAGCGGCGGCCGAAACCACCGCCCATGATCATCGGGTGGAACGCGACCGCATCGACCGGCAGGCCGGCGTACTTCGCCAGCAGATTGCGAGTCTGGATCGGGTCCTGCGTCCCGCCCCACACGTCCAGTTTGCCATCGGCATGGTGCCCGGTCATCGCAAACGGCTCCATCGCCGCCTGATGCAGGAACGGCAGGCGATATTCGGCGTTCAGGGTCCTTGCCCCCGGCGCCGACAGCGCGGCGGCGACATCGCCGTGGCCATAATGGTTGTCGGGCTTGCCTTGCGCGATCTGTTGCGCCTGCGCGGCATGGATCCCCGCGCTGCTGAACCCGCCATGACCGCCATCGCTGAATTTCGGCGCCAGTGCCCGCACGCCTTTCAACGCCGGCCAATAGCCGGTGGCCACCACCACCACCGCATCGTCAAGCGGGATAACCTTTTCGACGCCCTTGACCGCCAGGGCCGGGGCATGATCGACCGAAACCAGCTTTCCACCGCGCACCGGGGCGGCGATCACCGTGGCGACGCGCATGTCCGGCACAGCGAAATCCATGCCGTACAACGCGCTGCCGTTGACTTTGGCGGGGATGTCAAAGCGGTCGATCGGTTTGCCGATGAATGTGTATTGGTCGCGGGTTTTCAGTTTGGGGTCATCGCTCAGACTGCGTCGCGCGGCGGCCTCGGCCAGTTCGCCATAGCGCAGCACTTTGCCCGATCTGGCATGGGTGATACGGCTGCCCATGGCGACCAGTTCGCTTTCCGGCACGCCCAGCCGTTCGGCGGCGGTCGCCAGCAGCGCCAGCCGTGCCGCCGCACCGACCACGCGCATGCCGTATTGGCCGGTGCCACGGATCGCCGACGACCCGCCGGTTACCTGCAACGGCACATTGCGGGCCAGCAGCGAAAACACCGGATCGGGCAATTGCCGCAGCCCGGGATGCCCGGTCATGTCCGGAATCAGCGCCTTGGCCAGCGCGGCGTTGCCAAAGGCATAGTCGGCCGGCGCCTGGACGACCCGCACTTTGTTCCAGTCGGCATCGAGTTCGTCCGCCAGCATCTGCGCCAGCGCGGTGTGAGATCCCTGGCCGAAATCGATGTGCGGCGAATAGACTGTCACGGTGTCGTCATTGGCGATCTTGAGCCAGCCGGCAAACGAGCTCTGCCCGGGTCCGACCGTCAACCGCTTGGCACGCGCCAGCGCCGCCGTGTCTCCCCACCACACCGAAAATACCCCGGCGCCCAGTGCGGCGGCGCCGCCGATCAGGAAGTACCTGCGTTTCAGCTTCATGCCATCGCTCCAGCACCAGCGACCGCGTGGATCGCCTCGCGAATGCGCAGATAGGTGGCGCAGCGGCAGATATTGGTCATCGCCGCGTCGATCTGCGCATCGGTCGGATGCGGCGAGGCCTTGAGCAAGGCCGCCGCCGCCATCAACTGTCCCGACTGGCAATAGCCGCATTGCGGCACCTGATGCGCGATCCATGCCGTCTGCAGCGGGTGGGGCGCTGCGACGCTGCCCAGCCCCTCGATCGTGGTGATCGACTTGCCCGCAACGGTGCCGACCGGCACGCTGCACGAGCGGGTGACGGCGCCGTCGATATGCACGCTGCATGCGCCGCACGCCGCGATGCCGCAACCGAATTTGGTGCCGGTCAGGCCCAGCTCTTCGCGCAGGACCCACAGCAACGGGGTATCATCGTCGGCATGCAAAGTGACCGGTTTGCCGTTGACGCGGGCTTCGACGGGCATCGGCTGGATCCTCCCCCAAATATTCTATCGCGCGCACGATATATCGACCAGCCGCGCGCGCAAGCCGGTTGTGCGGGCACGTGGTGGCCGCGCGTGGGCGTCAGCCGCGTCCCGCCGCGACCGGCGGCTGTGGCGCGTCGGGTTCAGGCCCCGCGGCACGGCCGATAATCACACGGTTGCGGCCCTGATGCTTGGCGGCATAAAGGGCCATGTCGGCCGCGCGATAGAGCGTGGAAAATGTGTCGCCAGGCCTCGCCATGACCATGCCGATGCTGACAGTGACGTGCTCTCCGCGGAGCGCGGCATCGTGGTCGCAGGTGGCGATGGCCTGCCGCACCGATTCGGCAAAGCTGTGCGCGGCAAAGCGGCCCATGCCCGCGATCAGGATCGCAAATTCCTCTCCCCCCAATCGGCCGACGATTTGCGCCGGCGAATCCCAACGCGCCAGCCGCCGGGCGATGGCGATCAGCACGGCATCGCCGATATCGTGGCCGTGACGGTCGTTGACCGCTTTGAACTGGTCGATATCGAGCACCAACAGCGCGAGCGCATCGGCGAATTCTCCGCCCCCGTCGTGCGCGACCAGCAGCGGCGTGATCCGTTCGACAAAGCCGCGCCGATTGCTCAGCCCGGTCAATGGATCGCGGCGCGCCAGATCCTGGGCCAACGCCTCGGCCGCCACCGCCCGATCGCGTTCCTGACGCAGCAGTGTAAACCGCCGCGTCGCGGCAATCGACAGCCACACCGTCTGCCACGCGCCCGACAACAGCACCAGCATTTGCGGCCCACCGCCCCACAGCGTGTCTTCCAGATTCAAATAGCCTGACAGGCTCATCACCAGCAGCGGTGGCGACCAGGCCCCGGCAAAAGTGCGCGCGGCCGGACTGCCGCGTCGCCATGCGACCGCCAGACAGCACAGCATCACCACCACCAGACCAAAGAACAGCGCGCCTGTGACATTGGCGAGCAGTTCGATCGCGCCGGCCCGCATCAGGCCCAGCGGCACGCCCAACACGCCAACGACCAGCGCCAGGACCACCGCGATGCGACGCAACCAGCGCGGGATGTCGCCGGGCGCGATCGCGCTGATCATGCTGAGTGCAGTCAACGTGATCAGCGCGGTGCCCAGCACCGTGCAGACTTGCGACGATAGCGTGCCGGCCATGCCCGGCACGACGAACAGGTGCAATTGCGACCACATCGCACCCCACAACGCCAACGTCGCCGACCATACGCCCTGCAACAGCGGAAACATCCGCCGCACCGCAATGCCGAGCGCCAGGTTGTAGATGGCGCCGATCACCAGCAGCATCAGCGCCGCACCGATCAGGCTGGCCAGTGCCGTGCCTTGCAGGCTGGAAACCTCTGCCTGCACCAACCGCAGCCGCAGCACTTCGGCACTGGCCAGCCGGTCGAATCGCAGCACCAGGCCGGTCAGTCGCGCATCGCGCAACGGCGCATCAAACCCGATCTGACCGCCCAGCCGCCAATGGCCGGCAAAATTTCCGCTGTGCACATCCTGCCAGACGATCGCCCCGTCGGCATACCGAAACCCGACCAGCAACCGGTCGAATCGCGACGAATGGACCATCAATACCGGGGTCCGCCCCCCGCTCGACAGCACCCGCGCGCCGGCCGACAGCCACAGGCTGCCGCGCTGATACCCTTCGGGCGCGCCGCCGCACAAGAATGCGTCCGGCACGACATGGTCCTGTGCCGGCGCCGGCAAGGCGGTCGACGCGTGGCAGAACGATGTCAGCGGCAGCCAGTCGCTATCGCCCCCGGTGGTCCCCATCGCCCCGGCAACCTGGCCCGGCACAGCCAGCAGCAAGCCGACAAGGCACAGCCACAGCGCCAGTCGCGCCGGCCAATGGTATCGCCGCGTGGACGCCCATTGTGTGGAGATTACCCCGATCATCGCCAGATAATGCCACAAAGCCCTGTGCAAAATATTAAAAATTCAAACGCGCGGTCAAGCTTCGGCAAAGGGGTCCGTGCCGGGTTCCGTCGCGACCAGGCCAAGCCGCACGATGCGAAATTGCCACCACGCCAGCCCCGCAGCCAGCCACACCAGACCAAGCACCAGGGCGGCATGGTTCATCCCCGACAGGATCGCCACGACCACGCCGATCCCGAGCACGGGAGAGACGACGTGGATCAGCCAATTGCGCCGCACTGTGCGCGCGAAATGGACCATGACGCAGACATGGATCAGGGCAAAGCCGAACAACGCGCCGAAATTGACGAACGCGGCAAGCTGATCCATCGCCTGCCGCAGCCACAGCGCCACCGCCACCGACACCACGGTCGATGCCAGCATCGCGACATGCGGGGTGTTGTGGCGCGGATGGAGCCGCGCCAGCGCTGCGGGCAACTGCCGGTCGCGCGCCATGGCATAGAGCACGCGCGCCACGCCGACCTGCATCGGCAGCGCGTTGCTGAATCCGACCAGAATGGCATAAGCCCACGCCAGCGCGACGCCTGCCCAGACCCCGCCCAATTGCCCGGCCAGTTCGTATGCGGCGGCATCCAGACTGACAAAACGGGCGCCCTCCATCGCGTTGCCCAGGATCCATGCGGACATCACGAACAGCGCCGTGGCAAAGCCGAGCACCAGCAGGATCGCACGGCCCAGCGTCCGCCCGCTGCGGTCGGCGGTGTCTTCGGCCAGCGTCGAAACCGCATCAAAGCCGAGGAACGACATCACACAGATCGATGTCCCCGCCAGCACCGCGCCCGGCGAAAAGGGCATGTGGTAGAACGGCGCCGGCCCCAGTCCGGCCAGGCCGAAGTGGTGCAGCCGGACAAACCCGGCCAGCACCAGCAAGGCGATCATCACCACGACCTGCGCGACGACCGCAGCAAGCGAGACTTTGGCAGTCGACCCGATGCCGAACCAGTTGACCGCCGTGGTGAACGCCGCCAGCAGCACGATCCACACCCCGCGATCGATCCCGGGCATCAGTTCGCCCAGCGCCACCGCCATCACCACATAGACAAAGGCCGGGATCAGCAGGTAATCGAGCAGGATCATCCACCCGGCGACAAATCCGGCGAACGGCCCCAGCACGACCCGCGCAAAACCATAGACCGACCCGGCGCTGTGAATTTCCCGCACCATGGCGGCATAGCTGAACGCCGTGAACGCCATGCACACACCGCCCAGCAGATAGGCCAGCGCCAGCATGCCGTGCGACGCCGCCCACACCAGCCCCAAGGTCGACAACGGCGAGATCGGCGCAATATAGGCAAGGCCATAGGCCAGCAGATCGCCAAGCCGCAACTGGCGGCGAAAGCGGTCGAGTGCAGCCTGTGCGGCCACGTCAGGCCCGGTCGAAAGCCGTCAGCACGGCCGCGACATTGCCGCCGATATCGGCCACGGCATAGCCCCCTTCCATCACGAACAGGGTCGGTATGCCAAGGCTGGCGATGCGCCGGCCAATCGCGGTGAAATCGGCCGACACCAGTTCGAAATGGCTGATCGGGTCTTCGACAAACGTGTCGACGCCCAGCGAAACGACCAGGCTGCCTGGGGCAAACCGGGCGATATCGGCAATCGCGACATCGAGCGCGGCACAATATTGGGCACCGGTCGTGCCCCACGGCAGCGGGAAATTGCGATTGGCCCCCAGCCCTTCGCCCCGGCCGCATTCGTCGGCATGGCCCAGGAAAAACGGATATTCCACTTTCGGATCGCCATGCAGCGAGGCAAAGAACACATCGCCACGGTCATAGAAAATGCTCTGCGTGCCGTTGCCATGGTGGTAATCGACATCGAGCACGGCCACGCGGCCGGCGCCATGATCGCGCAAGTGCTGCGCGGCGATCGCAGCGTTGTTGAGATAGCAGAAACCGCCCATCGCCCGCGCCCCGGCGTGATGCCCCGGCGGCCGGCACAGCGCAAACGCGCCGGGCGCCCCCTGGAGCAGATGGCGCGCGCCGGTCAGCGCGCAATCGGCACTCGATCGCACTGCGGCCCAGGTCCCGGCGGTAATCGGCACCGCCGCGTCGATCGAATAAAACCCCAGTTTTCCGTCAATATGATCCGGCGGCGTGTCCTGCCGCAAATCCGCCGCGGGCCAGGCATAGGGCAGCGCATCGCCGGTTTCCCCCTGCGCCGCCCATTCATCCCACGCCGTTTCCAGAAAGGTCACATAGTCGTCGGCATGGACACGCGTCAGCGCGGCGCGGTCAAAACGGTCGGGCGCGACAATCGGCCCCAGCGCCACACTGCGCACCCAGTCGAGCACCTGATCGGCGCGGGCCGGCATTTCGAAACAGGGCACCAGTCGTCCGCGATAGAATTCGGCAGCGCCATGATGCAAACGATGATCGTCGCTATAGATGGTCAGCATCGCCCGCCCCGAAACTCGTGATCACAGTTTCGGTGACACTGCCTGCCGCCCCCCGGCAATGCAAGCGACGCCAACAACAAGGGTTCAGCGATAACGCCCGAATGCCTCTGCGCCCACGCCATCGAGTTTGCGCACACGACAGCGCAGGCGTCCGCCGACCAATGTCAGGTCGTTGAAAGTCGGCGGAGTGGTGCGCAGCCGTTGCGACAAAGTGCCCGCACCGATCATCCGGATCGGTCCCCCGACGGTATCGCGCATCACGTCGAAGGGATCGTGGACATGGCCCGACAGCACCGCCAGCACACCGCGCCGGGCGAGGTCGGCCAATGCACGGTCGCCGCCGCGCGTCAGCGCGCGACCGCGCGTGCCGACCTCGACCAGCGGATGGTGGCACGTGACCAGAACCGGCGTGGAAATGGCAATGGCATCCAGCGCGGCCAGCGTCCGTGCCAGCGCGCCGCCGGGCGCAATGCCGCGCGACCAGTTCAGCCGCCATTGCGCCGCCGCCGTGGTCACCAGCGGCACAATGGCCAGGCCGTCGAGCACCAGCGGCCGCTCGATCATCGCTTCGAGCGCGCGAAACCGGCGATAGGGATCGATCAACCGCTCGACCGGGTTGAAATAGGGCAGATCGTGATTTCCCGGATCGATTCGCACCGGCACGCCCAGATCGGCGATCCAGCGTCCAGCCGCAGCGAATTCCTGCGGCCGGGCCCGCATGGTGAAATCGCCGGTGATGATCACCCCGTCCGGCACTTCATCGCGCACCGCTTTTGCCACCCAATCGAGCGCACGGCGATCTTCGAGTCCGAAATGCAGGTCGCTGATGTGAAACAGGCGGATCATGTCAGTGGCATTGGCGCGCCGCCCGCGCTCAGGTCAAGCGCGATGTCGTTCACCGGGCCTGGAACTCCGTTGGTCCCGCCGTCGCCGCTTCAATGCCTCCGGTCGAGCCGGTGATGCGCCCACCGCCGCCGTGATCCACAACACAATCAAGCGATGGGCAGCACCCTACCCCCGGAAAGAGCGGGTGCCATCCATCGCCGCCGGCGGGGGCCGTTGGAGGCGTTCCCCCGCCGGTTTCCGCCAAAATCAAACCCTTTTCATCCTATGGAAGGAATGCGATCATGCCTTATGCATCCGCATGGCGCCCCGCCGTGCTCGCCGGTCTGGCGCTGATCCCCGCGCTGAACCTGTCCGCCGCCCCTGCGCTGGCGCAGAATGCCGCCGCCGATAGCGACAAGCATACCCTGGCGGTCGGCTATGGCGACCTCGATCTTACCACCAGCAAGGGTCGCGCCCGGCTGGATGAGCGCCTGCGGCATGCCGCCGCGCGGGTTTGCGGCCAGGAAGATGGGGTGAGACCGGAACTGCACGACGAGCAGGCGCTGCGCTGTTACGAGGATGCGCTTGCGGGTGCGCGCGGCACGCTGGCGCACCGGCAGCAGATGCCACAACTGGTCAGGCGGTGACGCGCAGCGCCGTCGCAGCGTCGGCCAGTTCGGCGGCATCGCGCCAGACCAGTTCGCCGGGACCGATGACCCGGTCGTCGTGGGCGCGGATGGTGATCTGGGCGATCGGCAAGCCGTCGCGTGCATCGCACAGCACCGGGTTGCACGGCACGCCCAGCGCCCATTTTTCGCCCCACTGGCGCAAAGCCAGCATTGCCGGCAACAGGTCGTTGCCCCTGGGCGTCAGGCAATATTCGATCCGCCGACGATCATCGGCGCAATGTTCACGCTTCAGTATTTCCGATTCGACCAGTCGCCCCAGCCGGTTCGACAAGATATTGCGGGCGATGCCAAGCTGGTCGAGAAAATCCTCGAAATGGCGCACGCCATTGAACGCCGCACGCAGGATCATGAACGACCAGCGTTCACCCATCGCCTCGAGCGCGAGGGGCAGGCCGCAGCCTTCGAGACATGACAAGGGTTCTCGCAATTTATCCACCATGTGCCCACATAGACCAAAATCCGCGCAAATATAAGGTCCCATATCGCAACCGTTCGGCAGCGTCGTACCACGGTTTTCAGTTGCAATCCGCAATGCGTCCTATTAAGTTCCGATTCGAAACTGAATTGCTCCCAGCTCTCCAGCGGACGCCCTCCACTTCCACCCTTGGGCACGCTGATGCCTGGCACCCCGGATGATCTCCCTGGGTCATCCGGGGGCCTTTTCGTCCAGCCCCCACGCGGGTATGGCGCGAAACCATGGCAATTCCCCCCCGATCGTTTTTTCCCCTCCTTGCCGCCGTGATGCTGTGCGCGGCGACCCAACCCCGGATACAGGACCCGGCGCTGACCGAGCATGACCGCCACGATTTGCGCTGTGCGGCGGCGGTGGCCGTGGTCGCCGTAATGCAGGCGCGGGGTGATGCCGCCGGACGCGCGCTGCCGCCGCTTGGTATTCGCGGCAAACGCTATTTCGGGCTGGTCGGCGAACGCATCGCCGCACAGACCGGCCTGTCTGCGGCGGCGATGCACGACGTTCTGGCGGACGCGGCGCGCAGCGTCGCGCACGACGGCGCTCCGGCGGTGGCGGTCTCGTGCCTCGGCGAACTCGACGCCGCCGTGCCGCCGCGCCCCGCGCCCGATGCCGTCGCCTGCCTGGCCATGCTCGATGTCTATGCCGACGTGCTGGCGGCGCGCGACGCGAACAATGCGCTGGTCCCGACGTTGCGCCGCGAATCCGCCGCGCTGGCTCCGGCGGCGCACGCGCTGATGCTGGCACGGGGACTGGATGCAGCGGGCGAGGCCACCGCCATCCAACACGAACGTGCGCGGGTGCACGAAGCGATCACCGGCGGTCCGGCGACGGTCGATGCCGACGATTTCGCGCTGTGTCGCCAGTTGAACGCAGTCCGCCCAGCCCCCAGATAAACAGACAAATCCAGTCAATGCGTATCGAAGCGGAGATTCCGACCATGGCCGACAAACTCAACCTGACCGATGCCGAATGGCGCCAGCGGCTGACCCCGGAACAGTACCACGTCCTGCGCGAAGCCGGCACCGAACGCGCGTTCACCGGCAAGTATGACCGCAACAAGGCGCCGGGCGAATACTTCTGCGCCGGATGCGGCGCGCCCCTGTTCGAATCCGAGACGAAATTCGACAGTGGCTGCGGCTGGCCCAGCTTTACCGCGCCGGCCGAGGAAGCGGCGGTTACCGAACTCACCGACGTCTCGCACGGAATGATTCGCACCGAAGTGCGCTGCGCCCGTTGCGACGGCCATCTCGGCCATGTCTTTCCCGATGGGCCCGCCCCGACCGGTCTGCGCTATTGCATGAACAGCGCCGCCCTGGACTTCGCACCCAAGGACTGAAGGTTTTCCCCACGCTTTTCGTGGTGCGGCGGCGTGGGTGCCGTTAACCCGCGGTTAGACTTGGCCTATGCATGACGCGCGGCGGCGCGCCCGGACGCCAAACCTGCAAGGATCGAAATCAGACCGATGGCCACCAGGGACAATCCCCGCCGCCGCAAATCCGGGGGTGATGAACAGCGCCGCCCTTCCCTGTTCTGGCGACTGACCAAAGGGCTGTTGATCTGGGGCTTTGCGCTGCTGCTGCTCGCCGGGATCGGACTGACTGCGGCTGTGCTGGCCACCGCGCGGTCGCTGCCGAGCTATGACCGGCTGAAATCGAGCCAGACCGGCCATATGATTGTGGTGCGCGCCGACGACGGGTCGGAAATCGTCACGCTGGGGCCCAGCTATGGCAAATGGATACCGATCGGCCGCATGCCCAAGGTCATGCAGGACGCGATGATCTCGGTCGAAGACCGCCGGTTCCACGACCATTGGGGCGTCGATCCGATCGGCATCGTCCGTTCGGTGGTGGTGCGCGTGGAAAAAGGGCACTGGCGCCAGGGCGGTTCGACCATCACCCAGCAACTGGCCCGCAACACGTTCCTCAATTCCAGCCGCACGTTCGATCGCAAGATCCGCGAGATCGTGCTCGCGCTCGCGCTCGAAACCAAATTCAGCAAGGATCAGATCCTCGAACTGTATCTCAACAAGGTCTATTTCGGCGGCGGCGCCTATGGCGTCGATGCCGCTTCGCGCAAATTCTTTGGTCATTCGGGCGAGCAGCTAAGCCTGGCCGAGGCATCGATCATCGCCGGGCTGGTCAAGGCGCCGTCGCATTATTCGCCCACTGCCGATGCCCAGGCCGCCGTCGATCGCGCGCAAGTCGTGCTGACGACGATGGAAGAAGCCGGCGCAATTACCCCGGCCGAGGAAAAGGCGGTCGATCTGAAAAATATCAATCTGGCGCAGGAGGTCGGCCAGAATTCGGCGCGCTATTTCACCGACTGGGTGCTGCCGCAACTCGACCAGATCCTGCCCGACAACGATCGCCCGATCGAAGTGTGGACGACGCTCGACCCCGCCGCGCAACGCGCCGCGACCGAGGCGATCCAGACCAATGTGCCAAAAGGTGCGCAAGGCGCGCTGGTCAGCGTCGATCGCGACGGCGCGGTGCTGGCGATGGTCGGCGGCACCGACTATGTGACGTCAAACTACAACCGCGCGACCAACGCGGTGCGCCAGCCGGGATCGTCCTGGAAACTGTTCGTCTATCTCGCCGCGCTGGAGGCCGGGTACAAACCCGATGACAAAGTGGTGGACGAGCCGGTGACCATCGATGGTTGGACGCCGCGCGATTCGGGCGGAAAATACGCCGGCCAAATCGATGTTCGCACCGCCTTTGCCTATTCGAAGAACACCGTCGCTGCGCAACTTGGCAACGAAGTCGGCTTTGGCGCGGTCGCCAACATGGCGCGCCGTTTCGGCATCAGCACACCGATCAACACGATGCCGTCGATGGTGCTGGGCACCAACGAAGTGCGCATGGTCGACATGGTACGCGCCTTTTCCGAAGTGTCGGCCAAAGGCGCCTCGGTCACCCCCTATGGCATCCGCAAAGTGACCACGACCGAAGGCGAAGTGCTGTACAGCCATCGCCCCGACGCAACGCAGCAACTGGTGCCCGACTATGTCGCCGCCGGGATCACCGACCTGTTGCAGACCGCCGTTGCCATCGGCACCGGCCGCGCCGCCCAGATCGGTCGCCCGGTGGCGGGCAAGACCGGCACCACGTCATCGAACAAGGATGGCTGGTTTCTGGGCTTTTCGAGCGGGATCACCACCGGCGTTTGGATGGGCCGCGACGATGCGAGGCCGGTTCCCGGCCTGCAGGGGGGCACCGCACCGGCGCGCGCCTTTGCCGCCTACATGCGCGTCGCCACTGCCAAGCGCCCGCCCGAAAAGTTCCAGACGGAGCTCACGCTGCCGACGCAACAGCTCGAACCCGACGACGAAACGTTGCAGAACAACCCCGACAGCTATTTCTATGTCGATCCCAACGGCAATATCGCCAACCACCAGGCGGTCCCGCCGGACGGCACCGACAACCAGGCGTTGCCGTCACGCCCGCGTGACGACACCGCGCCGGTTCAGGATGATGGTGCGGCGGCCAACGAAGATTTCCTGGACCGCGCGACAGGCCGGCCGGGCGGCAGCGCGCCCCGGCGCACCACCCCGCACCCGGTGCCGCCGCATATCAATTGATAGCACCCTGCGGTGAGTCCGACGATCACGCCCAGCCGAGTTGCTTCAACGTCCAGCCATCGTTCCAGATCTTGGTCATGTGGCTGATTTTGCCGTCGGCGAACGTCATCACATAGACATAGTCGGCTTTGGCTGTCTGGCCGGTCGGCGGCACCGGACCACCCTCTGCGGTGTGGGTGCCGGTAAACACCGCCGATGCCACCACCGTGTTGCGCGCCACATCTTCGGCAAACGCGGTCAGTTCATAGGCCCCGTCCGGCAGGATGCCCAGCAGGCCCTTCATCCACTCGGTGTAATCGGCCAGCGTGGCAATCTCGGCAATTGCGCCCGACTGCGCCGAAAAACCGGCATCGGCATGGGCGTAGGGCGCACAGGCGGCCCACCCCTGACCCGTCTCGCACGCCTCGAAAAACGCCTGCGCCACGTCGATATTGCTTGCCATGCGCTGTCTCCCCGCTGGCCCGGATCGGGCCCCTCGCCCGCGAAAGTATGCCCGCCGGCCGGCATGAGTACAAGTTGCATGGAAGGGCCTGCACATAGGCGCCAACTTATACCAACCTGCGGTGATCCCGACCCATGAGGATTTCCATTCCCGCTCGCCTACCGCACACAAAAAACCCCTGCCGGATCGATCCGGCAGGGGTTTTTTGTGTGTGGCGGTCAGAGGCGCGACATCGAAAGCGTCGCACGCCCCCGCCCAGCCCCTCCCCGAGGGGAGGGGCCTTTTTCGTCAGGCTTCGTCGCCCTTGATCAGGTAGTCGCCGGCGTCGGCGTCGAGACCGTGGGTTTCGCCTTCGACGGCGGCCAGCGGGTCATCGCCGATTGCCGCTTCGGGGCCTTGCTTCAGTTCTGCGGCATGTTCCTCTGCCGCGTTCTTCGGTGCGACCAGCGCGTCTTCGAACCGCTTGGTGGCGGCACGCAGCGCGGCGTCGCGGCTGGTGGCGGCGACCCGCAGGCGGTTCATGCTGGCGCCGGTGCCGGCCGGGATCAGACGGCCGACGATGACGTTTTCCTTCAACCCGATCAGGCTGTCGCGTTTGCCTTCGACGGCGGCCTGGGTCAGCACCCGGGTGGTTTCCTGGAACGACGCGGCAGAGATGAACGAACGCGTTTGCAGGCTGGCCTTGGTGATGCCGAGCAGCACGGGCTTGCCCACCGCCGGTTGCTGGCCGGGGGTCAGCTTGGCGTTGTATTCGTTCATTTCTTCAAAGTCGAGCTGTTCGCCAGGCAGCAGTGTGGTGTCACCGCCGTCGGTGATTTCCACTTTCTGCAGCATCTGGCGAACGATGACTTCGATAT
>Ga0116227_10008208_pt1 | contig 19855 bp, 12 predicted proteins | sample S1TSphgellanicum_FD_89693 | JGI IMG/M metagenome (GOLD analysis project Ga0116227, IMG submission 89693) | Host-associated microbial communities from peat moss isolated from Minnesota, USA - S1T2_Fb - Sphagnum magellanicum MG | ecosystem: Host-associated > Plants > Peat moss > Unclassified... | reverse complement strand
TCTAAGCTTCCAAGAATGCTTGAACCTGGATTTCCCCGCACCCATCTAGTCCTCGATGTCTGCAAATGCTTTGGAGCTTGAGTCCTTGAAGCTAATGAGCTCAACAGCTGCAATCATTTTTTTTTAGCAACTGGTGACTTCGAAGACTTGCGATTGGTTTTGGTTTCTGTTGTTGGTGTTTGCGGGCGTTGTCAATGCTGCAGCTGATCTGCAACTGCAAAGGAGCAGCTATTTTGGTAGTAACCTAGAAGAGGACCGCTCATGGAGGCGTACTTGTTATCGGTGCGTTGTTGTTGGTGTTGCTCTACGGCGCAGTCTTCGACGAGCTCCAGTTGCCCGTAGAAGATTGTGGAGAGGGATCTCTGTGGACCCGCTAAGAGACGAGGAGGGAGCTGAAGATTCGTCTTTGTCGACTGCATGTGTGATCTGAAGAATAGAGCGTTATGAAGCTCAGGAGAGTGTGCAGCGACAATGGGAGCAGAATTACTACACTCAGCAAAAGCTGGACCGGCAGAAGGTACCTTCAACGTCTCTGTTTCCTATCTGCATTTTGACCTGAACACAAAGTTCCCAACTCCAGCAGTTTTGGGAGCCGGAGCCACACTAGTATTGGTCTCAGGCGCACCATTTGTTTGGAATGGTTGAGTACCCGAGTACCTTGGATCTTCTGCAGCAGGCTGCACATAATTTCCACCTCCAACACCGCCTTGCTGCTGCTACTGATAATCCATCTTCAATTCCGTACTTCCATTCCGTACTTCCTGCACTCTTCCGCCAACTTGGTTGCCATTTCTAGTTGCTTCATACTGGTGCTCACCATCCCTTCCACTCCCCTCGTCACATCTCGTTGGAAATGCTTGCCAGCTCTTGTTGATGCGTACAAGACCTAAACCCTAAACCCTAAACCCTCCTTTCCTTGTCTTCAATCCTTCTTCCTTCACCTCCTGTTACTCCACTTTCTGTTGCTTTCTTTCCCTCCTTGATATGCTCTGGAATTCCAGATCACTACCCACTCAGCATCTACCAATACATGCTGAATCATTGGTAGATGCTTGATTCGGCTGCAATGTCGAAGAAACCGAACGGGAAACGCCTCAATGAGTCCCAGAGATGTGAGATCATAGCAAAGCTGAGCAAGACGGATGCTGCCAGTAAAAGGGCTATAGCGCGCGAGTACGATGTTAGTGAAGGAGCTATCAGAAAGGTGTGGGACAAGCGGGAGCAAATCCTAGAGCGATCTGCCTTAATGTCTGATGAAGCTAAAGAGAAGACTTTTCGATCCTCTGTTGGTCGTTTCACCGAGCTTGAAGACATGCTTTACATCTGGATTGACAGCATGCGTCGTGCCAATCTTCCTGTTCCGCCATCTCTTGCCATCGTCAAAGCAAAAAGTATTACATCGAGTTTATCAATTCCGGAAACGGACTTCAAGGCATCCTGGCAATGGCTACGTCGATTCAAGGTGCGCTGAGGGTTGCAAAAGATGATGATTCACGGAGAGGGAGCTGAAGTCAACAAATCTGATCTTGGATTATTGGCAACTTTAGACGACCTCTATGCGATTATTGCCCAATATGATCCTGAAAATGTCTACAATATGGACGAGACCGGCCTGTTTTTTCACCTACTACCGAGATACAGTCTTCTAATGCCAAATGAGGACATATCAACCACTAGAGGGAAGAAAAAATCCAAAGATCGGGTTTCTCTTATCGTGTGCGCCAACGCTGTGGGAAGTCACAAAATTCCTTGCGCATTGATCGGCAAACCGAAAGCACCTGCCTGTATCAAGCACCGCCGATGGCCTGTTCCATATTTCATTCAAGCTAAAGCTTGGATGGATGCGAAAACGTGTTGGAAGTGGTTCAACGAAGTGTTTATTCCAGAAGTGAAAAAACGAACCGGACGTCAGGTTCTTTTGCTATTGGACAATGCCCCTGGACACTTTGAGGCTTTTGAACGCGACAATGTTAGGATTGTCTTCTTTCCCCCAAATTGCACAAGTTGGAAACAACCCTGCGATATGGGCATAATCGCAGCTCTGAAGAAGAGGTTCAAATATCTCTACCTCAAGGATGTTCTTGACTTCTATGAATTGGATGAGGAGGCGAAACTTCGAAAGAAAATGCAAGGGCAAAGATTACGACGCGATGCTGCTGGAGTTGCATATGGAAATCCAGCTCACCTGCTCGATGCTACGAATTATGTCAAAGAAGCTTGGCAATCCGTGTCACCAAACTATCAAAAATGCATTTATCAAGGCGAAAATAATGACATTAGAAGCCGATCAGGAAACAGTGAACGAGATCGAGGATTTTGTGACCAAAGTTACACAAACTATCGCAGCTTTAAATCTTTCTGTTGGGCAAGACGAGCTTGAAGAATTTGTTCATGTCGACGATGAAAATAGTGAAGAATTCGCAACTGCAGTTTTGGAAGACGTTGAAGAGCTTTTGGGGACGATGAAGATTGCTGAAGAAAATTTGGACAATGACAATGATGATGATATTCTTACCTCTCAAGCATCAAGTTCGGGTTTAGGAAACACCGTTGTATTTAAGGGATTCGAGTCACTTTACAAGCAAGTTGTTGATATAGAGGATCAATTGCTCTGCTCTGAAGTTCAAGAAGAGGCTGAGGAAACATTCGATGATCTTAGAAAGTTGTTTGAATCGTTTCAAAGTAAGGTCCGGGCTATCACCTTGAAAGCCAAACGTAAGAGTCTTCAAAACTTGCGCCAAATGACAATCCATGACATGTTGAACTAAATAAATTTGAACCCTATTTTTTCGGGAAAATAATGCATACTTTACCGGGATGCGTACTTAAACGGGTGCGTACTTAGGCGGGAGGCTACTGTACTTAACTCTGAAATGTCTATTGGAACTAACAGAATGGCTAACTTAAGGTGTTATCATGAGTTTTCTGTACAATTTCATAGAGACATACATATGTCGTCTTTTCATTTGTGTAAGGTAAATTCTAAAAAGTTATACATTTCATTAACAAAAAATGGGTATGTTGCAAGAATAGAGTAGTTGCCATTGATCCTGACTTAATGTTATTGTGTGAATGAGGACAACATTTGAAGTTAGGTTGGAATGGAATCTCAAAGCTTCAATGCAAGATCATGGAGGACTAACCACAAATGTACAATAATTGAAAAGAGAGGCATAATTGTGTATTCCCTTTAGTTTCTTAATAAACAATATCAACACCTATTTGTCATTCTGAAATAACTTAAGGTGCCTAAAACAAATTTTTAAAAATTAAGCTTTAATAGTTTTGAAACTAAGTATGCAACCATTTTTCACCATAAAATTTGGCATTGACAAGAATCAGGTTATGATCTCAATGATTACTCTAGCAGTTGACATCCCTAAAGAATAACCTATTCCTTTTAGGTATTTTATTTGTTTCAGGATTTGATGTTATGTTAATGAATTTGCCAATTCAAAAATTTGTAGTGGCATTCATTCCAAATTTATTATGAATTTTTTATTTTTGGGTTCTTTTATGTTGGATGTGGCATATTTTAGAGAAATGTTTTGATCATAAAAAATAATGTGTGGCGTTAATGTGGTATTAAGGAATTTGTTTATTTCAAAAATTTGTGTGTGTATATTTTTAAATACTAATTATTGATTATTTTTTTGGGGATTTTAACCCTAATCCCTGGTGGCCACTAGGCATCTACTTTTCTCTTTCAAGGTATGAATAATAACTTTGGATCCATAGACATTATTGCAATTGATGAATTGGCACATGTTGTGCCTAATTTTTTAATTTAGCAAATACAATTAAATTTGTTTCTTATGAATAAAAGTACAATGTGACTTCCAACCTTGATAATGAATAACCTATAATTTTCACTTGGTGGGCACCATGCAGTTTAATACTCTTTTCATCATATGAATATATTCATTTTGAAACTAACATATTATATTTGTTATTTGCTTCATTTCCTTTAATGTATTAAAAACAATGATTGAAAATGTTGTAAAAAAAAATTGGTATGAATTCTTTTGAGACTCAATGTATACATGGATGCAAGATTGGTGTTTTTATTTGAATGTAGAGTTACATTTCTCAAATATGGTGGCCACCAAGTGGACTTCATACCATCCACCAAGTTGGGTAAAGTCCTAAATTAATTAAATATGTATTCTTTTTCGTTCTTCTAGCATTTCAAAAATATGTTTTGCATAATTTTTGGAGTTGTAAAAGTAACAAAAAGTATCCCCAACATATTTATCAATTTTATTGTCTTGATTCACTTTTAATAATCAAAGCACACTTCATGGGGATGAAAAGCTCTATAAAACATTTAACATCTCAATATTGATGGCACCACATCAAATGTTTGGTACTTTTAAAGCAACTTTGAATACTTTGAATGTCTACTTTTCAAAAGTCCACATCAACAAAGGTCCAAATTCATTGGCATCTAAGTACCTTTTTAAAACATAAATTTTAAACTTTAAATTTGGGAATTAATGTTAATGATAGTCTAGAAAGAATGTACCCAAAAAAATCATATTATCAACTAGTATCAATGTATTTTTTACTCATTTTGTGACAAGACCAAGTTATTTCTACACTAAAACATTCACTTTATTGGTATAATTTATCTTGCCTTCAGCTTGTAGCCAAATCTAGCTAAATCCTCTTATGGTTAATTGCCTTTTTAGGTGCAAAATCAAAAAATTGAAAAAAAAATAGTATTATTAATGTTGGTTCATAATTGCAAGGTACATTTTCTTATAAAATCAACTGGTGTTAGTTAGGTTATTAATATCAATATCAATATCATAAAAATTGGGTGCCAAATAAGTCATTAGTATTTGTTGGGTAGTAACAACCAATTATTCATAAAAGGTAGATTATCAATAATTGATTCATAATCATTGATATTTTGCCCATTACTTCTTAATTATATATTTTTTGAATATTTATTTATTTAATCATAGATCAAAAATATGTTCAACCCTTTAGGATTGATAACCTACTTAAATGATAACTAGGCCATTCAAGTAAGTTATTAAAATTCAAATTTTCAATATCAAATGATGAGGGCATTAACTAGTTATCAAAAAATCAATAATCACTTAGTAGGTTATCAACCAACACTACTACATATGGCCAATGTGGAAAAACGGCCAAAAAGTTGGCAATACATTGTTTAAAAATGAATGATGTTTAATGATCACCAACAATTTTTTAAATATTTGAATTTAACCAATCCCCTATGGGTGCAAGTAAAGTAAAATAGACAACTCATGGCTCCTTGTTTAAAAAATTACATGTAGCCATGAAAAAAATTTAATGTATTGAAAGTAGAACTAAGTAGAATTTTTAAAAATGTTTCTACTTGCACAAAATGTCCAATCTTACAAAATGGGCTACATGTAGATGAAATATTAATTTTTAAAAAATTTCAAATAGTGGAGCTCTAAAAGATACTTATGTATTATCAAATTATGGATGTTATAATTATAATATATCAAATTATTAATATGAAGTAGGTTTGAACACCATTTTGACCTAGTTAGTTTCAAATGTACTTTCAACCTACTTTTACGATACCAATGTTATTCAAACTTTGTATTCAAGTTCCAATAAACTAAATGCAAAGACATATTGTTTTATAATTCTACTTCAAAATATTTTTGAATCTACTTTTGCGTCCATATCAAAAATTGTTTCATTTTTTGATTTTGAAAAGACTACTTTTCTTATCTATTTTACCTTATTTACACCCCTACCTTAAGACTTAAACTCCTATTTGAAAGTTTGATAAAAATGGGATTTTCTACATAATTCATCCAATTATGAGTTTAACAATTAAGGTTTCACATAGGAAGGTGTCAAAAGCCACACATGTTGTCATAGATTAGCTCTTAGATCCAAATTGGATATGCCAAATTGTTCCACCTTAAGGTTTAAGGTTTTCCTATTTGGCCGATTTCCATTGTTGGTTTTATTGGATCTTCAATGTTAACTAGGAAGAGCTCACCATCAATTTTGTTTATCTATGTGCCCCTTTCATTATCTCTTTCTAATATGTACTTTGGCAAGTTGTTGCCATCAAATTTTGTTGCTTCTATTCATGATGCCCAAGGGGGGAGTTACTACTAGTAATGAGCTACAATAAACACCATTCCAAAAATGCTGCAACTTTTGATCTTTTTGGTGGGTGAAAGCATGTTAAAGTAGAGAATTAAATGTTCTTGATTGACAATGGAATAAAAAATGAGATAATTTTTTACCAAAACATTAGAAAATGGATTCAAATTTTATTTAAATTGTATTTTGAAACCGTGATGCTTTCCATTGGGTTTATATTAATTGAATACAAAATTTCAAAAAATTTGGAAAAATAAAAGTAGGGAACATGTACTTTTGAATTTGACTGGTCAATATGGCATTTAAAATTATTTTTTCATTAGAAAATTTAATGAAATAGATTTGTGTGAAGTTATAACATAAAGATCATTGTATATTCAAAGGAAGGAAAATAAATAAATTTTATTTTCTCCTTCATAGAATATATTTGATACATACTTGAAACAAATGTTACATTGCAAAAAGTAGGCTTCAAAAGCTACTTACCTATACAAAAGTCTACTTGGAACCTACTTTTACAATGTGAAATTTAAAAATTAATTCATGATAGTGGAGAAATATCTTGTTTTTTATCATCTAAGTAAAAATATCAAATGTATAATATTTTAAAAATGGGTTTTGGCTTACTTATTATTACCTTGATAAGTAAACTACTAAGGTAATTGAATTGTACACTTTACTATGCTTTCACCAAGGTTTTTTAACTTCTCTAATGTTGAGTCCTTGTATATTGTTGCATAACGAACATGTGATTAAGTTTTATAATTGAATGTCAATTATCGTTGAACATTGAAGCATTGTGTAACTCACAAGTTGTAACAACATTTTGGTTGTTTTGATATTGGTGGTAATCCCACCTTCAACCAATTACAACTTGACAAAGGGAATTGGGATTTTGTTTTGGAGAACAAAAGTTGGATTGTGATATTTCAAGTTGAAGTCTTGATTTGATACTTGATTTGGACCTTAGTACTAACTTGCAACATCTTTGGATGTTGGGTTTATTGTGTATGAAAATTTGGATTATCTTTGGTTTTGGAAGCCCACCATGGCATTGCCCACTTTGAAAAGCAAGCTCTAGAGTCTAGAACATGGAATTGAAACTTAGTTTTGGCCCTTTAGGATGCTCAACTTTGGAGTCACAACTGTTTCATTTAGGTTTTAATGGTCTATAATTACTATGGATAAAGTAAGCACACAAAACTTAAAAGGGCCTCTTGTTTGAACACTTCATGATGTGTTGATTTCAAGCATTTCACGACTCACATTGATTTTGTGCATTTCGTGATTGTCATTGATTTTTGATTTGCGCATCTCAAGTTTTTGGTATAATTGGTTGTGATTTCCTCTCACTAATAGTGATGAAATGTTGATGATTTTGGCTATTGGTAATTCATGATCTTCTTTGTTGATTGCATAACCTTTACTCTTGAGTTTAAAGAAGTTGGCTTTGTCACCTATCCTCACCATGTCACCATTAAATTTGTCAAAAAAATTCAAGGATAATTGTTTCAAAATATTTTATCTTAGTTCATGTCTTCACCCCTGGTCCTAGCTCTAACCAAAGTCATAAAGATGATCTTGATTGTGTCAATGTTGATATAATCCACGCAGAAGTTGAATTAGAAAACAACAATTAATAAAAGAAATTGTATGAAATTAATTATTGCTTCAAAAATGCATGGGCTACAAAGTTACTTTAGGTAGAATCAACGGTGGGTGTTGATGGGAAGTTGCATAAGATGAAATGCAAAGTGTGCAACAAGATTGAAGTGCATATCATTAAGCTTTTGGCATTGAAATTAGAACTTTTGTGGAAGTATGCTAGCCAAATAAAGGTAGCTATTGTAATTCTTAGTGTGGTAGTAATAGGGGACTACTATTTTTTGAAAACAAACCCACAAGTATTTAATGATTGCTTGTATGTGTCAAGGGCTAGGGATTATGTGGTGCAATAGATAATTGCAATATTCTTAATGTGGTAGTAATATGTATAGGTAGGTAAGTAAGTAGGTAAATAGGCAAGTAGGTTGGCTAGGTGTTATGGTAGGTTTGTAAAGTAAATAGTTATGTTTTAGGTAAATAGGGTGGGTGAATGGGTAGGTAGGTAGGATGATAGGGTAGGTATATTAAACCTACCTAACTAATTTAGAACTAGGCCTTCAAGCAATTATTTATAACTTGTTAAACTTAACTTGGTGACTTAACTTAACCTATTAAAGGTCCAAGCATGGTAAAGTATGCCAAAAAAGTAGTTCTAAGAAAATTTCATTTAAAAAACAATCTCTTTTCAACATTAACATTAAAAAAGATATGAAAAACCTATTTAAATTGCATTTTGAAATCATAGAGCACTTCATTGAGTTTATTATAAAATTTACATAAAGTTTGAAGAATTTTTATATAAGAAAAATGGATGAAAAATATGTTTTAAATTGGTTGGTTTTTCAAAATTTTCAAAATTATTTTAAAACTTTGATAGATTATGACTAAATAATGAAAAGTTGAAACCATATCCATATACACTAAGTCTTCATCAACTTGAAAGTATAATAATTCTAATTGACATTGTACTTTCATGTACTTGTAACTCAATTTTGTAGAATTGTGACATGTACTTTCTATATTTGCATTTCAAAAAAATGTACTTAAATGCATATTAAAACATTTGTTTTTTCAATATTATGCAATGAAGTCAAAGAACTTATAATTGTTGATCATTGACTTAAATAATATTTATGGATTCAATAAATTAAAATATACTTTATGGATACTTTCTAAAAACACAACAAGTGTTTCTGGCTAACATACTTTACAATGCTATGCCCTTAACCCAACTATTTTTTTAGGCTAGTTATGTTATTTATAACCTAATTTGAAAAGCTTTGGCCAAAGCTACTTACTTAAATTAACGCTATTTATTTAGCCTATTGCACCCAAGCCAATGTGACTTGTTTTGAAACCTAAGCTACCCATTTAGTTTTACCTAGATTAATTAGGTTTTGTTAAGTAGATAATATGAACATAAACTAGCCTAATGACCATGTTAAACTTTCATTAAATAATTTAAGCTTAAAAAGTAAGCTAAGTGGCAAAATCAATATGACCAATTTGATTAAGTGTCAAATCAATAGGATGCAATCACACAAACATGAATCACAACAAGTGTAACTTTGCTTAATTTTTCACATTTAGAAGTGATATTTTAATTTGGTGTTGAAAATGTAAGATTTTTTAAAATTTTGAAGTTCCTAATATATCTTTGAAACATGTGAATTAATTTGAAAAATATTTAATGAATAAAAAGTTCCCAAAAACATTCATTAATCATTATAACACTTGTTTTTAAACACAAAAAGGACTTGTAAATGGGTTTCAAAATTTTTGAAAATATTTATTGGAATATTTTATATAAACCTTGATTTAATAATATAAAAAAACATTTCAAGATTTTTAGAGATTATTTTGAAGACTCTTGTGAAAATATTCTAAAAAATATTCTCCCAAAAATAATCCCCTAAGTAGGCAAGTGTGACTATTATTCATTGGCACCTATATGGCCAATTTGATTAAGCCTTAGCCATTCAATATGGCTTATTTAATTAAGCCATGGTCATTTTGATGACATTTGTCCTTTTTTATTAAATGTATGTAATAAAAAAAATCACATTAGTTAAAAAAACCAACCAAAAGAACCATGTGTTTTTCATGCCCCATGCTTCTAGTCAAAATAAATAACCTTTCTAATTAATGTAAACACTTTCATCAAGTTGGATTTTTTGAAAAATTGGGATTTTTTATAATGCATTTAAACATTATAATGATTGTGCTAATTGGGATATTATTGAAAACATGCATCATGTTGTATTGATTGCCACTAAGAATTAAATTTTGGCTTCAAGTTTTCTTTCATTTTTTTCATATGAAACAACTACAATCCATTTATATTTGGTGGTAGCTTGGCAACATGTGCTTATATTATTCACATTTGAGCAATTAGTTGAAGGTGGGATTGCCATTAATATCAAAGCTATGATTTTTTTTGCTTTAATGAAGTTTTGTGGTTTGTTTGAAAATTAGATTTTAAAACATTTGATGTTTCTAAAAACTAATGGTGCTTCAAGATTTCAAGGAGTCAAATATGGAAATATTGTTGTAATGAAGACTATACAAACACCTTACCCCATTGAGATCCATTATATGCCACACAAAACTAACCTTGTAATTCAAAATTGTTCCATAAATCCTATGGTTTCCAAATTAAAGGATCTCCTTCAAACATTATATGAGCATTTTTCTAGTTCCCCAAAATACCATTTTGAATTCACCAAGCTTGCTAAGATTGTAAAAATTAAATGAATTTAAAGATTTTTCAAAATGTGAATACAAGATGGATCAACATGTTTCAACCTTGAAGCATGTTGGGAAAAAATACAAGACTTCAATTGCTAAGATGTAGATGATTATAATTCAATGGAGTTAACCAAGGACAATTTATTAATTTTATGTGACATTGATATAGTCTTGGACTTGTCATGTATTTTTCCCATGCCATAATTTTTCAACGCCTTAATGACATTTGCTCAAATCAGAGATGTGTTTGTTTGCGACTACATTACTACTTGTTAAAATCTACTAGGTAGACCTATACAAAATGTATGGAGGTTTAAACACTTCTTTCTAAGTTACAAATTTTTCAGAGTTTATTGACGTGGTTACAAACACATCTTGTAGGCTAGTTCAAATGGAATTTGATGAGCCAATGTGTTTACTTTGAATTAAATACTATTGTCCTTTTGAAGTCCTTTTGTCAAAAAAACATTTTTTTCCTTAAAAGTAATTTTTGAATGAAATTTTTTGCAACTTGTTATTTATCATATTGGGAATTGCCCCAATATGTCATATGTTTTGTGTTAATCATTTTTGAATAAATATGAATTTTGTTAAATTTTGCATTTTATTTAAAAACATGATTAGAATTTCAAATCACACACACCCAAATTTAGTCATTTTAAGATTTAATTTCTTGTTTTATAAACTATAATTTTTTAAAACACCACATACATTGCACCACATTTGCATGTCACAAAGGATTGATGAACTTTAAATAGACCTTCAATTTTGGAAAACAAAAAAATTGATTTTTTCGAAACCTTTTAATGCTTTTAAAACATGTCTCATAATCCCCCAATATTAATTTTTTGAAAATTAAAGAATTTTTACTATGAAAATTAAAGGTCCTTTTATGGAAGTAGTGGTGTTGAATGAAATTACTACTTGAGTCCTTTGCTCAAACCAAAATCAAAATTCAAACATGTAATGATTATATTTAGACTTCATAACATCCATTTTAGTGGGTGAAAACACACTTAAGGAAGACCAAAATTGTTGTCAAATTTTTCTATTTTTTAAGGGTCCCATGTTTGAATTTCAACCATGTCATTATTATGAAGGATTTTCACAATATTTTCACATCTTATGGTAGGTCAAAACCCAAATAAGTCAAATTCCAAACAAACTACATTTTTTAATCTAATATGATGTGATGTTAGAAGATATTTGTTAAAAAAAAAACATCACATCGTACAAAAAAATGCATATATATTTTTTAAATGATTAAAGTGATTTTTAGTCTCTATGAAATTTGTAATATATATTAAACATTGTGATTCCATATGATTGGAATAAGTTTGTGAACTATGGAAAAAGTTTGATAATTATCATATCACAAATGCGTGATTTTGGAGGTGATGACCATAAGTATGTGGTAAATTAACATTCTAGCAAAATATCATTTTAAAATGGAAGATGACAAGATATGTGAGGTGGGCCATTTTTAAAATTTTCATTTCAAACATTTTTTGGTTGACTAATTCAAACTCAAACCTAATGTAATCCAAAAACAAAAACATGTTTTATTATATTGTATATGCCATAAATATATCCATTATTCCTTGAATTTAATCTTTTCAAATTTATTTCCTTTTTTCAAATAGTATTGGATGTCATTAAATTTATGAAAATCAAAATATCAAGCCCAAACATCAAAAATGAAACCCAAAATTAAATGCAACACGTTTTGCAAAAATATACTTTTCATACATGTCATGAAAGTGCACAAAGTGACCCCCCGTAATGTGTTTTCACCTTAGTAATCAAACACAACTTTCTATGATCAACATGTTATTAAAATGGCAACACATAAACATATATAAAAATAAATTGCAAAAGACTGACCTTTTGACATAGATTTTGACTCATTTGAATTCATTTCAACCTTGTAGGATTATGCTAAATTGGATAGCTAACTTAAATGATGGCATAAAACATTTGGCTTTTTGAATTATGTTAAATCCCACATGGTTCATTATGTTGATCCTTTGACTATCATCAATTCTCGACTTATTCATGAGGGTTGGAAGCACCTATTTTAATTATGAAGGTCCAATGCATTACTGCATGTGATCATTGGTTAAAGTTTCAAGACCATGAATAGATGAATGTTCTTAAGGTCATTTACTTGCAATACTAGTTACAACTTGATTGTGAATCCACTTTTACAACTCATTTGAACTTGTCAAATGACATTATTATACATTAGAAGAAATCAAGGTTTTTACAACTAATTTTTAGTCATAGACGACATTTGTAACTATATTTCCTTTAGTTGTGTTAAAAAAGTTGCAAACAACATTAATTGCAAACAACAACCATTCATAGATGGAAATAATAGTCAACAAAATACATGTTCATTTGTTGACCCATCGTATATGTAATATCATTTCAAACTAGTTTGCAACTAATTTAGTCAATCTTGTGCTCTTATGATATGTCGCCACATGTCACTAATTTAATATATTTTGAAATCATTATTTTTTTTATGAAATTTTAAAAAATCTAAAATGTCCAATTTTTATGTTGGGATTATTTTAGATTATGACATGTGGCATAAGCAAAATATGCCACATGGCATATTAATTAGAATTTTCCATAATAAATTTAAGTAGGTAGGTATGTAAGTAGGTTGAACTAGGTAGGTATGTAGGTAAGTAGGTCGAACTAGGTAGGTATGTAGGTAAGTAGGTCGAACTAGGTAGGTAAGTAGGACCTACCTACCTATCTACTTAATCTAAACACCTACCTACCTACTTAAGCTAAAAATCTATTTAAGTAGGTAGATAGGTAAATAGCCAGGTGGATAAGGTGTTTAAGGAAGTAGGGTAATTAAAGGGTAGGTACATAATTTTTATTTTTTTTGAATTTTGGGTTAAGCCTTTTAATTGGTTCATCCTGTATGGACCATATTTTGAACATGAAAATGTGAAGCAAAGACCTTCCTTATATACTTCTCGAAATGAGAATGGAAGAAAAACCTTAATATGGGATAAATTTTGAACATGGAGTTTAGTTGCAATTTTTTTTGTGACTAGAGAGTTTAGATGCAAACTACTTATAACTAGAAGGTTCATTCCATATCTTTTATCTTTATTTTTATTTTTAAAAATTATACAATTCAATAGGTAAGTGATTAACTAACTAACTAGTTTTTTAACTAATGGAAAACTAATTAACTATTAATATAACTAATCAATAATTAACCAATTAATTAAAATACTATTAAATACCAATATCAAATATTTAGAATAATTATATATGTGTTATTAATTAATTAAATATTTAATAATGAATAATTAATATTAAATTTTTTTAAATGTAATTAGTAACCACCTTAGAGTAGCTACTTTATTATAGTTATTTCAATTATTTTTTCATTTGGTACAGGGAATATTAAATAAAATAATAAATAACTAAAAATAATTTTACATTTCGTTCATGGGTTTCTTAGCCATTTTTAAGGGATATTATGGGTCTATAGGCATTTCTTTTCAAGTTGACCATGGAAATTCAAGCTCCTAAGGTCATGGAAGAGCCTAGAGATGAGAATCCAATTAGTAAATTGTGGTGACAACTTGTCACAAACAATTTGATGTTGGATTGACATCTTTTTGAGTTCATGAAGCTTGTTCAATTAGCAATTGTCCAAGTCATTGGTAGTGTTGAAGATGAGATAACCTTTTCCACATTGCCCTCTATGAAGTCCAAGCTTTGGAATTGGTCGATAGAACATCTAAACATTGCTATCAGTAAGTTTATTCAAGGTTTTTTTTTGCTAAAGAGATTTTTGCTCTCAAAATTGCTATTGCAACTTGGAATGATAGCACCGAGGTTAAAATTGGAATGAATGCATAATTGTTGAAAGTTGTAGTTGTAATTTGTTTTTTGTTTGTTGAAGTTGGTTCTTTTGTTTTAACTTGTGCATGTTGGTGCTAGGTGTGTTCCATTTTTGTTATGACAAATGGAGGTTTTTTCAATGTATATTGAACATGATTAGCTATGCTTTTATAAGGTGCAAGTTTTTTTTTTCATAGTATCTACTATCATAGGCATATTGTGTTTGAATTTTGATATATGCTTTTAGTAATTAGTATTATGTAAACTATTTCTATGATATTAACTTATCAATTGCTATAGATACCTTGTGCTACAATGGCTAGGGTCCTTGTGATTGAGGTTCAAATCCCCCACAATGTAGTTAAAATTTAGTAATTATATTCAAAATTTTCCCTATTTGCAAATGTTGCATGTTGGAAGCCTGAACAAATGTATAAGCCTGGAACCTACTTTCATCCACTAAAATGTGTATTTAAGAGCTACAAGTTGCCTCTATCAATTCAACTCTTCGCCAAATTTTTTATTTTTTCTATTGCAGCATAGCCACATGCATCACATTGTTTTTCCAGCAAATAACCATGTGCACTTTGCCTCCACACCTACCCTTGCCACTTGTGCTACAATTTAAAAATATAAAAAGAAATCATGCTAATCACAAGTAGACGGTCCTTAGAATCGAAATCCAAGAGGCATTGGCTAGGGAATAATCAAAATTTAGTGTACAGTAAAAGCCCCATGGTGGGGACATTCCCAAAATAGGGGCTTACGATGAGGTGATATTAAAGTCTGGCTCAGCGTTTTTTTTACTGGCTAAATTTCGGTAGTTGGTGGCAAGAAAAATGGGGTGCAAATTGCCATTTAAAAACTAAAGGTTCTTGCAACACACTACAACATATGGGGATTCAATAAACTTTTACTTTTCTCCATAACATCTAGCCAGATTTGGCAGAGGCCTCTTGTGGAGGGTCGCAAGTTCACCTACCCAGTGTTTCTTTTCGACCAGAAAAATATGATTCCAATCTATAAAAAGGGTTTCTTATGGGGGCAAAAAAACCCTAAATCGCCATTTTTTAAAGGAAAAAAATTCTGAATATCCAGATTTTTATGATAAGTTCCAGTTTAGTCAAGAATATAGAAAGGTGCTTTTTTTCCTACTTTCAGATATAGTCTGTAGCCCAATTTGGCTAATTTTCTTTCTGGATGTGCGCCACTTTAACTACAGCACAAAATCCTTAAAAGAAACAGTGCACTGACCTCATGCAATTAAAAAAAACAAACCACCCTGGTCTGCCTGTTATGTGGTCCCACAAGTTGGGAATGTACACGGCACACGTGGGCTTTACCCATCATAAAGCACCAAGAGAACATACTAGGAAAGCAGCCGTGTTCTATGTAGATAAATACATTAGGAAATTTGTTGGAGTGCTTGACGTAACACAAGGGTCATTTGATATATCCACAAGTCATCATCACACATGAGCCGCTAAGGATAAACTCTTGTGCTATTTCCGTACAGCACCTTGACAAGTCATCGTCACATATGGGCGGCTAAGGATAAACTCTTGTACTATTACCGTACAGCTCCTTGACCTGATCCGCAAAAATTATATTATGTGAAAAATGCTGAAATTTTCTAAAACATACTTCTCTCAAAGAGCAAATTTCGGGGAAGGAAAATAAAGAATCTCTTGGAACTTTCGAAGGGCATGGGCAAAGGATCGTCACTTGACCCTTTGTCAGCCACTATATTATCCCTGAGCCTTGTTGGCAAGGAGTTGGATTGTAATTAGGTTATGACACTCTGGAAGACATTATATGTATATGGTGTGTAATTTTTTACTATTGATTCAAATTTTGCTATTCCATTTGATGGTTGTTGGGCTTTACTCTAGGTAAGGCCCTCAAAATGGGGCATTACTGAAATTCAAGCTTGTTCCAAGCTGTCACTTTGGGTGACGGGCGGAATTTTGTTCTCAGAGGGCTTTCCTACTTGTGAGTGTGGTCTTGGTCTGAATATTGGTTTGGTATTTTGAAAAAATTCATATAAGCTTCATGCTGGTATTGGGTCCTTTTAAAAGTTGAATATGACTTCTTTTGTTTTATCCGGGAACATACCAGATGACCTAATTAGCAAGCTGTTGATAATATCCCCAAGTCATGCCCAATAATAAGAGATACAACAGCAATTTCACCTACTCTCCAATGGGTCTGAACCCGAGACCTTTGTGGTACCAAACAAAGCATCACAGACACGCTGGCCCTGCCAATAGATATAAGATGTCCATTTACCTACTGTGTCCACACTCTGAACACCAAAACAATCCGTTCCAACCTTAACAGTCTAAACACTTTCACCAAAGAAACTGCTTCAGCTAATGTGAAGCTGATTCTAATGAGGTAAAACTTTCAAAAGTTGGATCCAATGTGATAGTCCCTGTCCATGGGGGCAGGGCCCAAAAAAGATAATACAATTGAACCATCATCACCCTTGACAACATTCTGATTTTGACAGGATTCCTAGGCAGAACTGGACCTTGTCAACCCATTCCTTAGTCCAAATATAAAATGTTATCTTCTCCCCCCCTCCCCCCATTCATAACCAAATTACAATCCCACTCCTTGCCAACAAGGCTGTAGGATTTAATGGCTGACAAAGGAATCAAGTAATGATCACTTTATTTTCTTTCCCTTTCTCAGCCCTGATCTCAGTTTTTGTTTTGGAATTTTTTTTTCTCTCCGCCCCACATCCAGTTTTTTTTTCATTTTGAAACTTACCCCCCACCCACATACTCTCACCTACAAACCCTTCACCTTCCTACATACTAGCCCTCTAGGTACGTACTTATCTGGCCTCACCTATTTGGTTGCACCTACCTACATGGCTGCTGCTCCAATAGACCTTGCAACTGCCAAAAAAGAAGAAATAAAAATGAAGGTAGTGCATAGAGCTTCTACTTATCACTTATGCAATAGTTAAAGGCATGATTAAAATATTTGTCATTACTCATACAAGGGTATTGCAAATACGAATTGGCTTGAGCAAATATAAATTGGCTTGAACAAATATGTTTTGAGATGTTTTGAAGGTATTGCACGAAATTATAAAAATTTAAATCACGTGAAATACCCCATAAGGGTATTGCATTAAGTTGTCAAAGGATGTTAATTTTTACTATAAGAGGGGTATTGCACACCCGGCTCTGATGTCGAAAGAATATGGAACTTTGCTTCAGCTCTGGTGCAATTAATGCATGTGTATTCAATTTAATTAAATAATTAGGTCTAGATTTAGTAATTTAATTTTTAAATTTTAATAATATACTTTAAACAATGTGGATTTGATTCATAAATATTATGTTCATATAATTATTTATGTTATTTAATACTATGGTCAACATGAGAGTATTACACACAATGATAAAGGTTGGGAGGATTAAAATAAAAATATTTTTTATACACCATGGTTAGAAACATTGGTGTATGAAGGTATTGTTAACTAAGAAATTCAAATTCAAATCCCAAACAAGTAGGTTCTTGCACAAAATGTTTTTTGGAAAAAACCTCATCAACCCTCTTGGGAACATGGGGAAAGTTTGAAAAAGAAATAGTTAAATTGATCAACTTGAGAAGGAACAAAAAATACAACTAATTGTAATTGCTCATTTATAGTGTTTGGCTTGAAACATTTTTTCATGAATCAAATTTCCAAAATTCATCCATCGTCCCACTTCTGTCAAGAAGTTGTTGACACTGTTTTTCTCCTTAAGTTCATCCATTGTCTCATTTCCCCCAGAAACAGAAATGAAAACAATTTCTTTCTTTGAGTTCATCCATCAAGCCATTTCTCTAGATGTTTATTCATTGTCCAACTTTCCAAAAAATATAAAAGTATTATACACAAGTTGGAAACTAAATAAAATTCCAAGTGAAGATGAATAAGTGATAAAATGGTTTTTTTCTTATTTGAATTTCAATCCTTTGATTTAGGGGATTAATCTTAAAGGAGTATATTGCAATAATGGATTTGTTTTAATTACTATTTTTTTGGTGTGGCCAATTTTTTCATCCTAGTGACCTCAAAAATTAAAAGAAGAAGATTGTCACAAAATCCATGTAGTTGCAATCTTCACCATATTTCAACTACATTTATAGTTTGGGGCAATTTTTTTCTAGTTTTCTACTATTTAGACACTTTTTAAAAACCTATCATCAATTAATGCTAAATCTTTCTTGGGATGCTCACTAATGGTGCTACCTCATAAAAAGTGAAAAAGAAAAAACAATTAGATTACACAATCTTCAACAAAATGTATTCCATTTTACAAACATCATAATACCTTGGCAGCTTCGACACAAATTATATATATATTACAAATGTTGAAATTCTCAAAAATTATGTTTTTCAAAGAACAAATTTGTGAGATTCAAGTTGATCCTCTAAACATAGATGCCATTGGTTCATTTGTTGCATAATGCACTAATCAAACAATTGTCACCGAAACTATCCCATCCATGATTAGTGGAGGTTGAGTATTTTTCAACCTTGTGCAAGGTGCGATTCTAATTAATTTAATAACAACCAACAAATTCAACAACCATAACAAAAAAAAACTATCCATCACAATCCTAAACACAATAAAGTGTAAGGTTTAGTTGTCCAATTTAGGGTTTATAATTGAGAAAGACAATATAAGTAGAGGAGAAGGTTGAAAAACAAAATAAACACAAAAAATCAACAAAATAAGACACAACAAAAAACCAAAATAATAAAACCACAAACAAAAATAAAAACAGAATATTTAATTAAAAAAATTCATATATAACCTAAAAGCACACACAAAAGAAAGAAAAAACACAAAAAATGAAAAAAAATAGAAAATCCGAAAAAAAGGAAAAAACCCAGAAAATAATAATGAAAAAAAACCAAATAAAAAAAGAAGAAAAAAATGAAAAAGAAACCAAAGGTTTAGTGTGGAGGTAATAACTTCATCATGTTGACATTGATTTCCTCTCTACTACTTGCCAAGTCCACACACATTTGCTTGCTTCTCCCCACTATCCCTCACCCATACAATTCACGCTTTTATAAATTAAGAACCTTTGTTGTTTGAGCTCTTCTTCCTTCACAACCTACCAACATTAAATAAACACTATGCAACCTAACAAGGTCTTGTTGTGGTAGAGCTTCTCCTCCTTCACACATACACATGCAGAGCAAACGTAAACAAACAAACAAAGAAAACATATAAAAAGAGAAATAGGAAAAAGTAAACTAAAATAATGATAACACATGAAAAAGAAAAAAATGAAAACAAGAATAATCCAAATATTATTGGAGTTTTGATTAATAATGAGAAGATTTCTAAGGAAGCTAAGAATAAAATAATTGAATTTAAGAATAAGTTAGAGGATACTTTGCTTCCATTAGTTTTAAAAATTCAAGATAATCGTGAACAACGACGATATTTATCATATTATATTAATGCATATAACTATA
>Ga0116227_10008207_pt1 | contig 19859 bp, 11 predicted proteins | sample S1TSphgellanicum_FD_89693 | JGI IMG/M metagenome (GOLD analysis project Ga0116227, IMG submission 89693) | Host-associated microbial communities from peat moss isolated from Minnesota, USA - S1T2_Fb - Sphagnum magellanicum MG | ecosystem: Host-associated > Plants > Peat moss > Unclassified... | reverse complement strand
GTCGTGTGGTGTTCGTGTGTTGGTTGTGGTTTTTTTGAGGTTCTGGTTGGGGGGGGGGGGGCGGGTGGGGGCGGGGGGACGGAGGGGGCTAGGGAATTTTTTTAACACGCATGTCTTTCGTATGTACGTGTAACTAATATTGCGACTTTTGGGGGCTGTTTTGTAGTACGTTGCATCCACTTTGTTGAGACTTTTGGGGGCATTTTGGGTAACCCCGTCATTCTACATAGATGGATCGAGAGGTGTTTGTTGAAGCACGATTCGGGCGGAGGGGAGGGGGGGGGGGTTATGAAGTGGTCCTTGAAGTGCTTCCCGAGTTGAATTAAGTCTAGGCCTCGCTCAATTTCTGCGGGTTTTTCTTCGGCGGTGGTGGTGGTGGTGTCGGGTGAGTATGCGAAACTGCACCCAACTCCCGTCCGGTATCGGGGTGGCTCTTAAGGTTCATAGCCACGGTTCTTTTTCTAGGCTAAACTAGAAAGGCCGTTCTACAGGTCCAATTTCTGGCTAAACTTACAAGGGCACCACTTACAAGGACTAAACTAGAAAGGCCGTTCTACGGGCTACTTAGGATTTACCATGGTGCCATGTAAGTTTAGCCAATTGCTTGTCCCTCCAAAATGGTGCCCTAGTAAGTTTAGCCAATTGCACGACCCTCCAAAATCTAGGCTAAACTTACATGGCACACCATTTTGGAGGGACAAATCTAGGCTAAACTTACATGGCGCACCATTTTGGAGGGACAAACAATTGGCTAAACTTGCATGGCACCATTTTGGAGGGACAAGCAATTGGCTAAACTTATGTGGCACCATTTTGGAGGGACGATCAATTGACTAAACTTACATGGCACCATTTTGGAGGGTCAAGCAATTGGCTAAACTTACAGGGCACCATTTTGGAGGGTCATGCAATTGGCTAAACTTACAAGGGCACCATTTTGGAGGGTCATGCAATTGGCTAAACTTACAAGGGCACCATTTTGGAGGGACAAGCAATTGGCTAAACTTACATGGCACCATGGTAAATCCTAAGTAGCCCGTAACATATCTAGTCCTTTCGAAAGTGAGGATTGCTTTAAGGATAATTTTAATATTTTCAAGTAATTTGTTAATTAAAACTATTTATGCCTTTAGTTAACTCCCATTGGACCACTTAATGTTCTTAGTTCATTCCAATTGAAATCTATTCATGTTTCCCCTTGGCTTGGGCATTACTTTAACTTTTGTTTGTTTTTGTTTTTGTATTTTAATTTTAGTGTGGATTTTCAATTTGCAAATTGTGCAATCACAATAAAAGGAGCCAACAATGTTATTTTAATAACTTTTTTCATGCAAATGAATTTTTGAATAAAATATTTTTCAACTTGTTATAAAAATACTTAAAGTTGTATCAATATATGAAATTTTTAAGAATCATTTTTCAATAAATATCAATTTAAATTTTTTTGTAAATTCCTTGTCAATTCAATTTTTTGTTTTAAAAAATGATCACAATTTCAAAGTTTAAAATCATACTTAGAAATTATTTTTTCAAAATTTTTAGATTTCTTGTATTATGAAATAAAAATTTTCTTAATACATCATCTCCATTATACCACATTTATATTTGGTAAATTATTATTGAATTAGTTTTGAAATTTTGAAACAATTTTGATTTTTTTATAAATAAATTTTGAATTAAAAAAATTATGAATGTAGTTAATAGGTTGTTGTCGTTAAAAAAAAATCCAACGAGATACAATGTGAAAGCACACTATAGTCAGCCCCCTTTGAGATGTCACATTATATTAGTTTTAAGGGATGTGTTTGAGTGTATCCCACCTCAAACTTTTCAAATATTTTCATAATATTTTTACATATTATGTTAGAATATAGTCTAAGCAAAAAATTATAAAAAAAGCTATATATTTGTGAAAATGAATGTAAAGTACCTATGTATTCAAAAACACAAATATATATTTAAAATAATTTAAATAATTTTTAATATTTATGAAAATTGAAAGTATATTAAACCATGTCATTTCACATAGTTTGAACCATGTTTGGATACCATGTGCATAATTTGAAAATTTTCATTTCAAAAAATGAGTTTTTTCAGCAAAAATGCAATAATTATATAATAAATTGAAAATTTGACAAATAATCCCATGCACATATAAGATAACAAGTATAACTAGATGGGCCATATTTTAAATTCCATTAAAATTGATATTTTAATAATTAATGTAATCAAAATGAGACAATGACCCTATTATATCAATGTATACTATCCCATGGATCCTTGATTATAGATAATGAAATTTATTATTTTAAAAATAATATTATATAACATTAGTTTTGTAAAAATAATAATTGTAGGGCTCAACAATCAAATTTGATACCCAAAATTAAATGTAGCATACTTTTGAAACAATTATAACAAGAAAATGTGCCAAGGACATGGAAAGTACAAAAATTCAATGTTCAACCTATGAGCTCAAGTTTTTCCTCCTATCAAACCTAAACAAAGGTCTTCATTGCCTTTCATCCTATAGTGGAGTGTAGTAACAAGAATATAAAGTGAGCTCTTCACAAAATGGTCATTGTCTCTTTTTGGCAAAAGTGGATCACCCCATTTTTTTTGCATTCAAGTTTTGCTAAGTGAAGATAAAAATATTTTTTCACCTATCCTTGATTAGGAAAGTGATCAATTTTAAGCACCTTATTCATATTCAAGTAAAAGTTATCATAATATTATTTACTAATTGATTGCACCCTAAATTGGTTTGCATTGTTATTTGGAAATAATAGAAGTAATTTTCCTTAGGTTTTGACCAAAGGGGACACTCTTCTTTTTAATTGAAAATTAGATGAGTAAAAAACATAAGGTCCAATGTATTGGTTGTAAGGTAAAATATATATTTTAGTGTTATAATAAGATTATGTTTATTCTCAAAATTCAAGTACAATTAATATAATGTATTCATTAATAATGAGTGTTAGAAAAAAAAAACCACCTATACAAAACATATTAAATGTTTGTTAATTGTTAAGAAGATTGATTAGTAGACTTAAAAAGGGTGTATGTTATGTTGAATGTTTAAAATAAAGGTGGTAACAATAATGAAATAATATTGATTTGGTCAAAATTAAACAAAGAGACATTGAAAGCTTGGGTGTGACAACTTGGTCGTTCACTTAGTCGGGTTATAATCTACACCTTGTTTGTTTTGATTTTGGAACCCAAAAGCCCCATTTTTTTCTTTGTATTTTTTTCCCATAAAAATAAAATAGCAAATGATTTTTATTTGTAATGATTTTGTGGTTATTAAAAATGTTTTTTCTCACGTGAAATATGATTTAATATTGAAATATTTGTTGATGTATTTCTTGAATTAAATTTGAGCGCTTCATGCATGATGTTTTTTTATCACACATAATCACTTTCACTTCATCAACATTGTTCACATCTTCAACTAAATCAACCTTCTACTTACAAGCCCATCAAATTAAGGGTATCAAAATTTGTTATCAAAGTTATGCGATCACTCAAAATGAAAAAAATTCTTTCCAACTATTCAAGGGTGTTAGATTGTAATTTTTCTATTATAAAAGTGATGTATATAAAGTTTGTCTTTTTTTTTTCCCAACGATTATTATGTATAGGCTAAGGTTGCCGATGGAAGGTGTCGTGTTTGTAAACAATTCTATTTAATATCAAATCTTAAAACCCAATAGGGTAATTCTAAGTGGGGCAAAAACTTGCCACATGAATAGACTTGATGGTTTTAGGGGGTGACCACCCATCTAAAGAACCAACCCAATGGCTCAAGGGGGTGAAAACTTGTCACAAGAACTAGACCAATAGTCTTGAAGGTGTACTTGTTACGGTTCAAGTTCTAGGTGTAGGTCAAGTCTAGGGTTTTAGGTTTAGGTCTAGGCCTATAGAAGGTCAGCTTGGCCAAGAAGGTTGACCATGTAGGCATAGTGTATATGGATGAGGAAGTTTTTCGAATTGCCATAACTAAATGAAAATAAGGATATTTGTCGGACACAAAACGTTGGGTTCTTTCATCAATATTCAAACATTGGGTCGTGAGGGGGAAGAGGGACCTAAAAAGGGCTTGGGAGTTGCTAAGTGATTTTTTAATGCAAAAGCAAGGGAATGACAATAGATATCCTTTAGTTATGCACAATGTTAAACCATGAACTATTGCACTTACAGCATTATGCTTGTGAAAAGAGGTGGAAACTTTTCTTAAGGACTTTTCGTGAGGTCAATGTAGATGTTAGTGTAATGAGACCAAGGCAATTTTTTATTTTTTATTTCTTGTAATAACCATAACATTTAATGATGAATTTTTGAATTAAAATTTTTTCATCTTCTCACCATAAAACCTTAAAGCTTAGAACCTAGGTTGAACTTGAAATTGACAAGTTTTATCAAAGGGTTCATTCATCATTAGGGTTCCAAAACAAAGAAATCGACACCATGATTTTTTTATAAAATTTAAAGATAACATTTACATGTAAAAAAATTTAAATGAAAATAAAAAGTCCAAGTTAAGATATTTCGTGTGGTGGCGACTTTTCAACATGCCTACATTATTTTGCATTGGAATTTTGGTTTATAAGTAGAAATGAAAAAAATGTTTAGACACACTTTTATGAACAACTAACCATGTTTTATTGCATGATTATTTCTTACACATGTGACCACAATCGAACTAAAAGTTCTAGCCCAATGATATAGACTTGCCAAATGGTAAAAAGAAAAGTCTTTTATCTTGTGTAATCCTTTGGTTCAAAATTTCAACCCATTGAAGATTTGATATGATTTTTTTATTATTAAGTGCACCAATGAACATCTACTTGCATAGAAGGAAACATGTTTTTGTTCTAAATGCTTTTTGAAGATCAATTGCATGATTATGGATTGGTTTGCATTCATTCATAAAAATTATAATATGAACAATTGCCCCTCATTTCATTAAGGACTCACAAGGACTTTTAAACAACATTCAATATGTAAAATTGGATGTATATTTTTTCTATTATCTAAATATTTTAATTGTAAGAACATAACAATACACCATAGTTATAACATAATAAATGTTATGAAAATCCAAAATTGTCCCATGGGGGGCGGGATTCTATGTGTTCATTTTACATCAACCTTAATTAAATTCTTTCTTAATTAAAATTTGTTAGCAACATAGTTTGCTTGGGGTACATGAGTTTTCCTCCAAAGCAACCAAGTTACAAGAGTGGCAATTTTCATGCATACGGCAGAGATCGAATGCTATAGTTGAAATTGCAGTTGGCAACTTAATTACAAGAAGAAATCAATATTGAGTATGCTAATGAGGATTCAATTACAACGATGGCATGACTTGGAGCTACAAGCTTGATTTGGACCACATTATGGACGACATGCAAGAGCATAATTAATTATACATTGTGATGGTATAGCTAGTAGCTACCTGAAACTGGAGATAAATCCAACAATTTGACAACAAAGATTGATCCATTCAAGTTACGGCTACTAGGCTTTGATAGACATTGTTATGAAATTAGGCACTTTGATGATCAAGCTTTATATATACGGCAATTTGAAATGAAACGCATTTAAGAAATTTTATTGAATCCATGTAGTATGATTGACTTTGCAACGTGATCAAGTTTGAAGGACTTGGATATGATCTAGAGTTGATCAATCATTTGTCAAAGTTCACAAGAATTCTAGTACTTGCATCTCTCTCTCTCTCTCTCTATATATATATATATATTCTAGTCTCATCGTTTGTCTAATGAGCTAGTAGTCTTCATAGCAAAATTCCTCCGATGACTTATATGCATTCCCACATTTTGCAATGCATTTGGTTGTACCTTGACTTTTTTTTGAATGAGCATGATAAAGTTATTGTTTTTCTTTCTTGTGTTATGCATGCTATTTCTGTTAATTGCACTCATTATTTTGAACAATAGTATTACTAGCTTTATACCTTTTGAACTTCTCTAGTTTGTGCAACCATTCTACTCCTTGGGAATTGAAAGAAATTGCATTCCAAGTAGTGTTGCCCAAAAATTTGTGGGCAAAATTTGTGCTAGCTACCACTCTCCTTATGGAAAAAAATTTCATTTAGGGTTTAGGCTCTTTTGGATAGGGACGGTGATTAAAGGATTGTTTAGAAAATGGAAATCTTTAGTCAACATGTGTATGCAAATTCTCGAGATTGTCCATCAAGATTGTCTAAAAAACACTACAACATGCTAATGGTTTTGTCCAAATTTCAACATCAATTGAATGGTGTTGAGGGTAGCTATGCCAACAATCAAAGACTTGGTAGCCAATAACCAATTGGTAGAGCTAAAACTTGTTTTGTCCTTAGTCTACTTGAGGAATGTGGGCTTGGTTGAGTTTTCATAGTTTTTGCAACTTAGTGACAACAATTGTTCGGAGACATTGATCAAAAGAGGCACAAACAGCAAGGCCTGTTTTGTCCGGGCTCCAATTGAGGCAAGAGATGGGTTGTGTGGCAAGTGTTTGGTGATTCAAGAGCTCCACTTTCCCCACAATTCCATATTCTCGATTCTCCCCATCTTTCATACTTTGCTGGTCAGGGTATGAATACTTGTAGAGGGACAAGGACCCATCTCCCCCTAATGTCACAAAAACTTCTCTGTTTTGGGGAAGATGCTTCACTCCCCAAACGGTTGTTCCATGTTTTAGCTTCTCTTCCAAGCTTGTGTAGCCCTTGTCGGGATGATATACACGAAGGTTGTATAAATGGAGCTTGGATTCTAATGTGGTGCACACAAATTTGTTCATCTTAATGTCCTTGCGATCAAAGTCTATGCCACAAATCCCATTTGGAAGTGTTGTTTGCCACCGAACTTTGCCAACTCTAAGATCAAAAAGTTTGACATCGCCATTGTCATAACCTGCTAGTACACAACGCTCTTCATCATTGTATGAATTCCCAAATGCGACTGTCCAACAATCTCTTGCAACATCACCTTTCTTAGGATCAAAACTAACTACTGGATCATCTTTTTGTCGTTGATCCCAAATTCGAACTCGCCCATCTCTTCCTCCTGTTACAATCTCAGGTGCACCATAACCAATATTCAATCCCCCGCAACCATCCATTGCATTTACAATTGTATCATGAGCTTTCTTCACATGCCAGATCGGCAAACTTAGCCTTTCCAAGTCCCAAACAAACAAAGTTCCTTTGAAGTCTCCAGTAGCTAGGTGCCTTTCTACCAAACTGGATGCTGCAAATGTACCACATTTGAAGCTGTTGTGCTTCTCAACTTCCTTCAGTTTCTTCAACTTGTTTCCTTCCAATTCATAAATATACAATGCTCCTGTGTTGCGTGCAGTGGAACCTAGAGCCACGAACCTTGCACTACATGGTACCCATAATGTTTCAAAGATTGTGATCGTGAGCGACTCACAAATGTGTTGCAATATCTGTGGTCTATTCCTTGCATCACATGCCATTTTTTACCGCCAAAGACTTGAAATTTGCAGTTCTACTACTTCATGAAACTACTGTCAACCATCTTCAATCTGCATTCACACAACACTTAGCTGTCAAGGCAGAAATCCCAACTCATTCTCACATTGATTCTTCATAAAACCCCTTTTTGTCTCTTGAGTGATTTGGAAGTCCCCCAAAGCTTACTATGGCATAAGTTCACAAGGCAAGTTGGCCTTCCGAAATAGCTTGGCTTCTTAGCTCACCATGCTTACTTATCAGATCAATCTCCATCTTCGTGTGTTTGAGTACCTTCTTATCCTATACACATTGAAATTGTCATGAAATCAGAATTGCAGCATCTTGGTTCTCGTAATTTTGTACAATAACACTTTGCACATTCATCTTTCATACATTGCTTTTGAGTGATCTTTTGTGATTTCCACATACCCTAAACCTCCAAGAAGGACAATGTATGCAGATGTTTCACACAGGAGTTTAGAACAAGGAAGAGGCTGAGTACCTCAATTACACGGAGCTTAGAACGATGAAGAATGCTATTAAAATCATGGTTTAGCTTCTCACAAGCATGTGCTAGAATGGATTTTAGTGCAGAACCTGGCAATGGGCAAAATGTAGAAATCATATGAGAATTGACATGTGCACACCATCTTCATCACATAGAATCCCTATTATAGAACAAATTGCCAACCGTAATTAGTCTTTTTCTGCTAATCTAGACACAAAAGAATAAGAAAAAAATTGAAGAAAACTATGCATGTGTCTATGGTGGATATACATGATTGTAAAGTAATAATCTTGATAAAAATGTATGAATCCAGTATTTCATTACCTGAGTTGGGTGCTAGTCCATCATCAACATACAGATTTGCAAATTGCTTGAGTTCATTGTCTGGGTTTAAATCTCCAATTTCACTATCATGTTTACAGTTTCCACCATCAATCTCTTGTTCAAGCTTGTTTCCATTTCTCATGTGTGAGAGATTTTCTAGTGCAGTCTCAAGTGCTTGTTCTGGAGAATTTGAAGAATCATTTAGATTTTCAGGAAACTTTTTATTGTCTGGAGTCTGAGCCTCACTGCCTCCTTCATCCTCCTCCTCCTTGTTCAATCTCATCAATATGCTGGAGATGGGTTAAGCAGCCCCACACGACCAAATTAGACATGAGTATTCTGTTGCAAATTCCCTTGTTGCAAAGAAAAAGAATTCACCAGATTTTTGAGGAAAAGACATTTTGCCACATCTCAACACAAATTCTAGTTTTGGGGTAGTTTTTTTTTGGTCAGTTTTCTACAGTTTGGACAATTTTCCACAAAGAAGTCACCAATTAATGCAAAATCTTTCTTTGGATGATGGGTAACAATGCTACATTAGAAAACTGGGGAAAAAAGAAGAAAAAGAAAAAGAAAAAAACTGGTCTAGATTGATCTTATTGGACAATGTAATTGAGTTGAAGGACCTGGTCTTTATGACCTCTTTGAGAACCATTTCTGGGTCCTCATCAGAGACATCTTCAACGTCCTCTTGATACCCAGTTTCTCTGTTTTCATCATCTTCCTCCTCCTCCTCCTCCTCCTCAAAAAGACTCACCCCATTCAACTCCTTGAGATGAGGGAGGCTCAACAACTTATGATGAAGCTCATTTGCCAATTCCCAACAAGGATTTTCCGCAATATTCAGAAAACTCAATGAGTATGGGATCTCTGTTTCTGTTTGTGAATAGTATATCCGGAGTACAAGTTCTCTTTGTTAGAAGCGACTTGATGAGGAAAAAAATTCAGTACCCAGAGAAAAGAATATTTTCATTAGAGAGTGATATGGATGTGATGGAGTTGACAAAAGGAAGATTTTATGTGTGATCATGAATTGGAAATTTATGGCCCATGTTTCCTAAAGGTGTGTAGAATGTGGATCTGTATATCAATCTGCCCAAATGGAGCTTCAGAAAATCCATGACAATTGTACATTTTCACAGCATTCGTTTTGCATTTAGACACAACCCACTTTACACAAAAGCCAGAAATGGTGTAAAAAGACTTGCCTACATTGATGTGATCAATAGAGTTGTTTGAAGCATCAAGTGAGATAAGGTTCTGAAGAGATTGCAATCCGTTGAGAGTTGAGATTTGGTTTCCAGTTACTGTCAAAAACCTCAATTGTTTGGCTCCTTCCAAAGCTTTGAAAGTACTTAAGAGATTCTGCAACAAAGTGCAACGAAAAAATCTGATCGTGTAATTCTTTGTGAACCAAAGTTTGCATTTTAGATTTTTTTTTTCCTTGGAAACTTTAGAATAATGTGTGGTTGTCAAGCTTTTTAAGGGGATCAATTCCAACACTACAACTTGCATATGCTTACCTCAAGCAAGCAAGCAAGGGAGAGGGAGAGTTGCACCTGTTGCAGATACAGATGGGTTAAATTGGGAAGATAATGAAAAAGATCAGGCTCCAGACCAGTTAAATATTCCCTATCCAGCTTTACATGAGACAGCTTTTGCAATTCTTCTTTTCTGGAATGAGGAATGAAAGTTTAGTGTTACAAGAACCCTTTTACCAAGAAAGAATTATGTCAAGACATTCCTCAAGAGATCCCCCCAAAAATCCGATCCTAATGTTGTACCCAAGTACATTACATTCAAGTGCTCAAGAATTCTCCAGGAAGGGTTATGTGCAGAATAGAGAGCTTGGCGAATCTCTTGAGAATTGGAGATCAGCATTTCTAATTTTGTTTTCACAGATGGTTGGTTTTCAAAGTTGAGCTCCACTCTCGGTTATTCTTCTTGGGTTTTTTTCTTGGCCAGCTGAGCAGATGTCAATTAATGCAGAAAAGAAATCTCATGAGTATCAAGAAATCTCCATACTCACAATTAAGGAAACTGGAACTGCAGTTGAAAAAACTTTTCCTTTCTTGTAAATCAAAGAAAAAACTCCCAGATAAGGACTGAAGAATCAGGAAGAAGAAGAAGAAGAAGAAGAAGAAATACACCAGAAGGAAAGAAGAAACAATCATCAGAACAATAAAAGATCTATGAAAAGAGAGAGTTAAAAAAAGCGCACATGGAGTCTGCTGAAGCTTCTTCAAGGAAAAAAGGAGAGAGGTTGCGCTCAGCAACAATGGAAGCATGCTCAGCCAATGTTGTAGTCCAATTAGGAAGTATAGTTTGAACAGCCATCATGGTTTTTTTTAAGCTCCTGTCATGGTGAGCTTCAACATAGGATTACATAACTCATCACTCTATACATCAGACATTCATTGCTTCTTTTGACGATTGACCAAAGAAAAAAAAAACAGTGAACAAAATCCAATGAAGAGAATTTGTCCCTCAACTTGTCCATCTCACAACATATCAACTGTTTAGACTTGATGTCCAATTCTACAACAGATCACCCACAACAATGCTGCACTTCTCATGCATGGGGCATTTCTCATTTTACAAAAATCAACAACCTTCGTAATACTCATATTGTATTTGTTATAAATGCTCAAGGTTTTGGTGCAAATATGTGCACAGAAAAATAACATGATTAAACACCAAAGCAATTGGGAGGCAATTTTGTGTATGTCTTTTTTCCAACACCAGAAATCCATTGACATAGCATCAATTTGGAGTGTTCAAATTGAGAACTATTTTGTGCAAATCGATTTAGGATGCTCGAGACCCGCAATTGAGCATCAGCAAAAAGAAGAAGCAAATGCTTGCTATTTCAACACACGTTTCAATTATTATTGTACACAATCTGGATATTGACTAACCTTGCACCGGACTTTTTCAGATTGCTGTTGTTGACAAAGGAACATAGGTATAGTTCAGGAGACAAAGTGAAATCTAGATTGTGAGTGCAATTTTGCATCATCTCTCTCCTCCTCCCACCATGAAGAAGAAGAGCTGAAGCATGAAACCCTTTTGGTTAGTTATGTGCATCATCATCCACTTTGAATTCTTAAAACAGTTATCATTCATTTGTCATGTTTGGGTAGATTGGATTCAGCAACACATGAGAGTATTACTGGTATAATGTCATTCACTTTGCCATAGATCATAGTTTTCTTGTAGCTACACTAAGATAAGACTTGCTCCTAGAAATCCACAAAACTTGCTCCTAGAAATCCATGAGAACTTGCTCCTGAAAATCCACAAAAACATGCTTGTAGAAATCTCACATATGCATGGAGCAAAACCAACAAGATCCAGTTTTGATTTGTTTTTGTTTCCATGTTTGAAATGCTTGTTCCTCAAATGCTTTTGTTTTGTTTTTTTTGCTTGTGAAACCATCTACATTCATTTCAATCCATTTTCCTCACACAGGTATTACAAAGATTGGTGCTTGATGTGGTGCAAACAGGAAGGTTGGAGCATGCAAATAAGAAGTTCAGGAGCTCATCATCACATTGCTGCAACTGTCATTATAGGTTTTCTTTGCTGCAATACTCATTTCTTAAAATTTCAAATACTTTTGACACACCATCAAACCAATCTAATCATAATGAGGCAGCTGGTCAACTATGAAATGATGGGCTCGACATCTCAGTTCTTTCTTCTCACTTCTCAACATAGCAAATAGTGAGGGAAAAATTTCCTTTCAGACAAAGCAGACCCAAATGATATCATTCTTGCAAAAGCTAACCCCAAATTTGAGTAACATAACAAAACTTGCTGTCAGTTGTAAGATTGAAGGGTGCTTTGGGAGATAGCAATCCCCCTCAGCTAACTAATGAATGTCACGTTGGTGTAACCCAAATCTCTATAACACAAGAGGCTATATAGTGTACAAAGTTGGATCCTGGAATTCATTCAGTGGTCTTTGATGTAATCCCCTCATGTTAGTCACTCACTCCTTGTCACTCTCTATGCCCCAGACCTGCCAACCTACAACATCCAAATATTCAGAGCAGCCAGCAAGCATCAAGCTTTGCCTTGTGAAAGCCTCTGTAATCCATGCTCTCCCTTACACATCCACTTTCACATACCTATTTCTCTCTGTATGGATTGAAGTTATTGTTGTGTTCTGGCCTGACAACCCTAGAGCAGAATGATAATGTTCAAAACCTTCATGCCCATAACATGAACCTATGGTGTCAGGTGACACCATAGGAAAAAAAAAATGAAAATGCAACACATTGAGGACATGGTCTGCACTCCATTGTATATACTAACTAACAGCAGCTCAGAACAGCATGTGCTTTGACAAATGAAAAGAAAAACCACTGTACTGTCATTCCCTGAATAGTTTAACATTTTCTAAGTATGTTCAGCGCCATTTGCAAACAGAAAAGGAAACACCACTCCAATTAAGATTCCAATATATATACAGCCCAAGCATCACAAGGTGATCATGGATCTTGACATGCTAATATTTAAAATTTCACAGTGACAGATAGTCATCAATGAAAACAATCAATTTTGACAACTAGAAACAGCACTGAGAGAACCCTTGGGCATCAGGTTCAGGCTCTACACCTTTCCACTTATCCCTATCTCCAGCACATAACAAAGAACATATACAACCAGATTGCTCCATTGCAATCTATGTGTCACTAAAAGTTACTATGCAGTGTACTCTGATACTACATTAAAACTCCTCTGCCACTCAACAATCATCTTGCAATTATGTCACTAGTCACATTTTGTGAGGTCTTTGGTTCACAGAAAGGATTGTTAACAGCTTTTTTTTCCTGGAAATCTCCAAAGGATACTCACATCTCAAACAGTTTCAACCAAGACTGGGACTTGTCAGTTACAGAATCCTAACCACAAACTTCATTAAATCTATCACAGCTGACTGACTAGTATGCAATCAGAATTCTTATTGCAGGTGCTATTGAAGCAAATATCACTCACATCCTCCAGAAGTGAAATCAGGGACCAGTGGCATCATCTATAATGGTCTCTCAATCACAGACCTCACCTACACATTGCCTCTCCTTCTCTTCTTGTTCCACTATGTGACTTTAGATGGACCAGGGCATGGAGAAGAAGATGACCTCAAAAGTATGTCACAATTCAGCCATATCAGCAATTCTGCCTCACATGCTGCTTTCAGGCACGTTTCCACTTGGCCTCCTGCTTCTGTCTGAAGAAGTCATGCTCAACATCACCCAAGCACAACACAGCGCAGCCCAATTCAGCAGGTGGCAATGATGCCACAAGAGAGAAGATCACCCCTAAGTAGGAGAAACAAGTCCAGCAAGTAGCCAGGTCACCAAGTTGTAGTGATTTTCATCCTCTCAATCCAGCTCCACCTCGCATCTTTGCATAATCTAAGCTGAGAGTGAACTTGTCTGCATCATTCACAAGCACAGTGCCCCCATCTGTGGCAATCAAAGACAACCCTCAAACACACCACTCAAAGCAATCCATGAACATCACTCCTACACCTATCAAAATGCAGGCAAAAAATCATCAGAAATGAAGCAAGATGAAAATGAATCTACAAGTCAGAAGCCCGGCAATCGAAGCAGCAGACTAGAAATGAAAATTGAGTACAATTGAAAACCAATCATAACTGATCAGACCAGCTGAGCAATAGACAGAGAACAATGGACTCCAACCAAGCAAGGGACATGTGCACTCCGCAAAGGACAAAAGTTTTGTATATGACCAGCTCCATACTTTAACAACATTTGAATTTACTTACAGAATTCATAGATTGTCCAACCTTGTGGGAACTATTACCTCTTGGTTTGCCCTCAGCATAGACTGTGTTAGTCTTCGAGAAAAGCTTCCCCGCCGCACATTTGCAATCTCTGGCACAACACATTCCGCAGATGCTTGCAGTTGTGCATGACTTAGAACAGATGGTGACCAGACTGGAACTGCCCTGCCATCACTTTCCGCACTCTCACGAACTCGAGATTCAGCTGTGGAATTGAAATCCAAATCAAGAATTGGTGCTGCAGCCTGACCAGACTGGGATCTGTCTGCAAAACCTTGGACATGACCTTCAAGAGGACGTGAATGCCCAGCCATAGACAAGCGTGCTGAAGCAGATGGAACAGATGGTGGCAATGCAGCAATGGCTTCCTCAATGTCCTCTTCAATAGGCATACTTCGGTGCAGGATGGATGCAGCAGCCTGCAGTTGAGATGTTGTAGGTAGAACTGGCACAAGCCTGTCTCTCAGGAAGCTACCTGAATGAGCAGGCAACTGTCTAACAACCACTGTGTGTACATCCATTCTTTCATGGAAAGGGCCTCCTGTTCCTGGAACTTCAGTGGTTTCCCCAAGTCCTTCTTCCAGACCATTTGCAAGGATGGCTTTTGAGGCTGCCTCTCGTTCCCACATCTCTGCAAGTGAAGCTTGAAGCCTCTCTCTGGCAACCCCCATTTCCACAATAGGTCTGGGATAATTTGTTCCTAACTCAACCCCAGCAGCTCGAAGTGCAGTCAGAGGAGCATCCCATGGGTGGTGTATCCACTCAGTTGGTAATCTAGAGAGCTCTGGCAACCATCGTCGCACATATTCACCATCTGGGTCAAACCTATATCCTTCAACCTGATGCACCATTATGTAGCCATGTCAGTAGGCTGGCAGAAATAATAACAGAAGGTAATGAAACTGAATCAGACAAGTTAGATTGAACAAAACATCCTTGTACCCTAACTGCAACCACTCCTACAATGACTCCCTCACAATTATCACACACTGGCAACAACAATACCTGCGGATTATCCATTCGGTCCAGTTCATGACCATCTGGCAAACCACCAGATATATATTGCCAACCAAGGACATCACACTCCAAGTCCGCATCCAAAAGGGTGTCCCAGAAGTATTTCATTCCCCACCTCCAAGGCAGCTGCAAAAACTTCACAAAAAAGCTTGAAACTACAATTCGTATTCGGTTGTGCAACCACCCAGTGGCCCAAAGCTCTCGCATTCCAGCATCCACCAATGGGTACCCTGTACGTCCTTGTCTCCATGCCTTGAAATAGGCCTCGTCCACGCGCCATGGAAATGACTTCAAGTTGGCAAGCAGCGATCTCTCATGTGTGAAAGGGAAGTGGAAACTCAAATATCTGGAGTATTCTCGAAAGCCAATTGACCTTAAAAACAAGGTCACATTCTGCTCTCCCACAGCATTAGCCTCCCTGGTCCATGTGACTTGCTTTGTGCGCACCTCATAAAAAAGCTTCCGCACACTCAACTCCCCAAAATGCAGGTGAGGTGATAGGAGTGATGTGGTCACACCATCTACCTTCTGCCGATTGGTTGCATACTCGAGCAAAGAGCCCTGAAGAAATGCTTCCAGTGACTTGTTGGCATAACTCCACCCAGGACACCATGCCCGAGCTAAAAGGGCGTTGCTACTCTTCTCAGACGAGTCTTCGAGACCCAACTCCTCAGCTGAGCAACTCAAGATCTTGCCTGGAAAAAATGAGGTTTTGTCAGTCCAGCCATTCACTATGCCTGCTCTACTTTCAACACCATTCAATGATTATATTCCTATCATCAGGAGCTCTCAACTCCTTTGAAGATAGGACAGTATTGAACAATCAAATGCTAAAGTGTGCATTAGAAACTGTAACACAGATGAACATGCATTATAGAGCATATTGATGATCACAGCAATGCAAAAAAGATGAATTCAGAAGAAAAGGCAGGACTTGGGGATGGCAAACACAGCCTTACTTCGTGCAGGGAGAACATGACCCAAACAAACCAGACATTCTCCCAAAGGGCTTACCTATGGGTCCTGTCAATCGCCTTGGCGGTAGAACTGGGGCTTCAGGCTCATGCGGTAAATTAAGACACTTCTGCCAGTAAGCATTGAATACTGTAAATGCTTGTCCATTGTCATCATACACTTCCCAAGGCTCATGGAGTAAATCTCCATTGAAGGTGTGAACAGAAATACCCTGCTCAGCCAATCCTTGCTTTACACTATGATCCCTGACAAGTGACACAGGATCTGCAACCAAACCAAAGGTAGAGATTTCTCTCAATTATGATCACCCATGAAGATTGAGCTTCCCCAAGACCACTGCAGCACAATTCTGCACTTACCTCAATTATCTTTGAGATAATTTTATCAAGTCCAGCTGGGACCAACACAGTTGGAATCCCGAGGAACAAATATATCCACATAAAATGAAAGTGCAGACAATCTCAACAACATGTATATATCCATGTGGAGAAGAAATTCCACGTGGTTGGAATCCCCCAGCAAAAACCCATGTACACAGAGTTGAGGTCAGAAGAAGTGCTAACAAAGAAGCAACAACATCCTTTGTTTTCTTCTAGACATGAGATCTCCATGTCTAGAAGATCTCCATGAGAGTTCTTCAGTTTTGAGATGCAGTACTGGGGTCTAAATCAGATAGAGAGAGAGAGAGAGAGAGAGAGAGAGAGAAGAGAGGGACAGCAGGCAGCTGGAGGATGATGACTCATGAACTCACTCACCATAGAGATGATTGAAGAACACCTGAGTAGCTCCAGTTGCTTCCACAATCTCTAGAAGCATGCTCAGTGTATTGTGCGCCTTCCTCATAATCAAAGGAGAGCCTAATCTCCTGAGGGAAGTGTCTAGATGCATCAAGCTTTGCTTCAGCCACCATCTTGAGACTCGGCCCGGATGGAACTGTCCGTCCTCCGCTGGACACCATATGAAGACAGGGATGACGGATCCTGATCTGGTAGCGGCAATTAGAGCCGGATTATCCTCCAGCCGGAGATCTCTTCTGAACCAAACTATGGAACTGCATGTCGCCATGATTCTCAAAACTCCGTTGTTTTTCGACAACGCTAATTATTCTTCCCAACTTGTGGCCATTGATCTCGTCTCCAAATTCTGCAACGCCGAATCTCTGCTGCTGCAAAGCTCAGAATCTCAGCCGCCTTCCTGCAGCCCTATGATTCTCTTTCAGGTTCCTGTCTGCTCCTCCACCTCCAACATCCAGTCTTAACCCTATCGCGTTCTTTTGCGTGATGAAATCCCTAGTTTTCCGGGAGATTATAGCCTTATTCGACCGCCACCAGCTTCCCGAAGACGATGAGCACGTGTAGCAGCGGAAGCCTTCCCAGGTTCGCCTGAAGGAGGTTCCTCGGAAATTTCAAGAGCTTCTCCTGCTGCTGCAATCGCCAGAGCCTCACCTCTCTCTCTCTCTCTCAAAACGACATTTGTGAACGTCCTCAAGAGTAAACCTTCTTCATTTGACGCACACTCTCTTTCTCTTTCTCTTTCTTTCTCACTTGATGTGTCCAGGAGAGTGATCTTCCGTACACATCTTATAACAAGAGCTCGGATATGGCGGCAGCAGCAGCAGCTTGTTCCTCCGCCACGGCTGGAAAGTAGTCAAGAAGCAAAAGTTCCTGCATCCAAACTCCTGGCACCGTATGGCCTTATCTTGTTCGTCACGGGCGTGTTGTCTTTTTCTGTCGACCCTAAGGAATTAGCACGGAAATCCTCGAGATCACAGTTTCGTCAGTTATTGTTCCTCTACTGATTTTAAACAGAAGGAAGCACGATCCTTAATCCTGCTACTCCTCCTCCTCCTCCGATTCTTCCCTCTTCTCCTTCTAGTAGTTCTTCCTGTCGAGAGGCGAGAGCGGAGCTCAAAGCCCAGGGGACTCGGAAATCTTTCGCCCCACCGGCGTCTTCATCGACGACGAAGAGGCGCAACAAACAACGGAACAGACGTACGTGAAAGCACGTCAAGGTGAGGAGGAGCACCACAGCGACGACGACGATGACGACGAAGGCGATTCCTATGACTCCTGTGGAAACTGAAAAAACCTATGGCGACCAACAACAGCAACAATATCAACAATATTATTAATTAATTTTTTATTATCATCGCCATTAAAAAAACTGCACACAACTTAACTCACGTGCTCCTCACATTCTTTTTGGCAAAAAATATCCCACAATTTAGGAAACTCCGAACCTCAAAACCCCCGCCCCCTGGGCCCCCCCTCTCCCCCCAAATTTCCCCCATTTTTTTGGGTTAAAAAATGACCAAAATTCGACCCCAAAAAACAAACACTGGACCTTGGAAAAAAAAATCCAGTGTTTTCTTTAAGTGGCCAATTTTCACATTCATTTAGAGACTCTTTTTCACTTTTTTTTTTCTTTTTTTTTTTGGCGCAAAAGGATTACAAACAAAATTACATACATATTTTGGAATTATTTAATAGTGTAAAGTAGACTAATTTCGCAAATTTTCCCATTCGCCAAATTTTTGATACACCAAAATTGGGGAAAAACCAAAAAGGTTTCATTTCTTTTATTTAAAAAGGGTGTGTTACTACAAAGGGATGTAATTATTTTTGTGCGCTTTTTTTGCTTTGGTTTGGTGGATGGAGGAGAGCTAGTAGGGGGGTTTTTCTTTTTGGGGGTGGGGAAATGTATAGCCCACACTTCCTAAAGAGTAAGAAAGGAAAGGGGGGGGGAGGGCCTTACGCCACTCCAACTAAAGGGCCTATGAAAATTCTTTTCTTTGAAAACAAGAAAGGGACTAGACTAGGGACCTTCATTAGGACTACACTAAGGACCTTGCTTAGGACAAGACTAGGGGTGGTGTGTCATTCCATAACTATCATCTCGCACTTTGTGAAGAGAAAGGGGAGGAAAAAAAGTTTAAAAAAAAAAAAGAATATGTAGAAACTAATTGCATTCATTCTTGCACCAAAAAAATTAAGGTTTGTAATAAAATGAAAGTATTGCACCTCTCATTTTCATTCAATATTATGATTTTTATAAATTAAAAAAATTGCCAAGGTATGAGTTTTGTAACTTCGAGGGCTCATAATTTTGTCATTTTGCATTTAAATTAAGAAATTTTGAAAGCAAACTTGTAGTACATTAATAAATCTTTCTAGAAACAATGAGAGATGATTGGAACGTTTGAGTAGTTGAAAATCACTTTCGCGATTTAAATCCCAACCCTTCAAACAACCATGGCACTATTGCTACATATATTTATTTTAAGACTAAGACACCATTTTATTATAACTAGTTTGAACCCCGTGCCTAATGCACAGGTGTGTGTATTTGACTGGACATATTACAAAATTACAATTACAAACTACATATTCAAAACCTCTTTATATACGACATTCCGCATGTATCCATCAGGGCCATCAGGACCCTGGCCGCTGAAAATCTTGATGTTTGCACTGCTTGTGACTCGTGAGATAGCAACATACAGCTGACTATGGTAATAGACCGGTGAGACAGCAACATAGAGCTGACCATGGGAATAGAGGGGAGACTGACCCTGGGAATAGACCAGAGACCACAAATATACCCCAACCTTGTTCAACTTGTAAGTAAGTAGTAAGTTACTTATTTAGTAGGTATCAATATGTTGAAAATTATTTCTTTGTTTTTGTATGTTGATAAGTTCCAGTATCCAGACCCCCTCCCTGTTCATAATG
>Ga0116227_10008206_pt1 | contig 19860 bp, 18 predicted proteins | sample S1TSphgellanicum_FD_89693 | JGI IMG/M metagenome (GOLD analysis project Ga0116227, IMG submission 89693) | Host-associated microbial communities from peat moss isolated from Minnesota, USA - S1T2_Fb - Sphagnum magellanicum MG | ecosystem: Host-associated > Plants > Peat moss > Unclassified... | reverse complement strand
GGCGAAGATTCCGGCATGGGACATGATCCGCTTCTCGGTCACCATCATGCGCGGTTGCTTCGGCGGCTGCTCCTTCTGTTCGATCACCGAGCATGAGGGGCGCATCATCCAAAGCCGCTCGGAAGCTTCGATCCTCCAAGAGATCGAGACGGTACGCGACAAAGTCAAAGGCTTCACCGGTATCATCTCCGACATTGGCGGACCGACCGCCAACATGTACCGCATGGCCTGCAAGGACAAGGAAACCGAAGCGCTCTGCCGTCGGCCTGCCTGCGTCTACCCCGATATCTGCAAGAATCTCGATACGAGCCACGATGCGCTGATCGGCCTCTACCGCAAGGCGCGCGCGCTGCCGGGCATCAAGAAAGTGATGGTCGCCTCCGGCGTGCGCTACGATCTCGCCGTCAAAAGCCCGGCTTACGTGCGCGAGCTCGTCACCCACCATGTCGGCGGCTATTTGAAGATCGCGCCCGAGCATACCGAAGACGCGCCGCTCACGAAGATGATGAAGCCCGGCATCGGCGCCTATGATCGGTTTAAGCAGCTCTTCGATCAGGCCGCGCGCGAGGCGAAAAAGGATTATTTCCTCATCCCCTATTTCATCGCCGCGCATCCGGGCACGAGCGACGAGGACATGATGCATCTGGCGCTTTGGCTGAAGCGCAATAAATATCGCGCCGACCAGGTGCAGACTTTTCTGCCTTCGCCCATGTCGCTCTCGGCCGCCATGTATCATTCCGGGCTCAATCCGTTGCGGCCGGTGCGGCGCGGCGCCTCGGAGCCCGTCGAGACGGTGAAGGGCCTGCGCCAGCGTCGGCTTCACAAAGCGTTTTTGCGCTATCACGATCCGGAGAATTGGCCGCTTCTGCGGGAGGCTTTGAAGCGGATGGGCCGCGCCGATCTCATCGGGCCGGGCAAGCACCAGCTCGTGCCGAGCACGCAGCCGCTCGGCACCGGACGCGCGGGCGGCGAGGGCAAAAGACTCGGTCAGAAGCACAAGGCGCAGAAATTTCTGACACTGGGCCTGCGCAAGCCGACGACGTGACAACTTTTATGCTGGTTTGGGTTCGCGCGACGCCGCTGCCAGCGATATCGCCCAGATGACCAGCCCCCCGAGCGCCAGAGCCGCACCGACCAGGCCGGTCGACGGCAGACCGTAGCCGGCCGCGAGCGCGAGCCCTGCAGCCCAGGGTCCGATCGCATTGGCTATGTTGAAAGCCGCATGGTTCAGCGCAGCCGCCAAGCCCTGCGCCTCGCCCGCGACATCCATGAGCCGCGTCTGCAGCACAGTTGCGATCGCGGCGCCGAAGCCGATCGCGAACACGTCGAGCGCGATGCTCCAGAAATAGGCCGTCGCGAGCGGGTAAAGCGCCAGAACCACGACGGACCAGAGAAGCAGCACGCCGGCCGTCGGCATGAGCGCGCGATCGGCGAAGCGCGGCATGATGAGATTTGCCGCCGTCATGCCGAGGCCGAAGGCCGCGAAAACGAAAGGCGCTGCCGCAAGCGACACGCCGGTCACCTGAGTGAGCGTCGACGCGAGATAGGTATAGACGGCAAAAAGACCCCCGAAGCCGATCGCCCCGGTCGCGAGCGTCAGCCAAACCTGACCGCGTCTCAACGCGCCGAGCTCGCGCAGCGGGCTCGCTCCGGCATGCGGCTTATCCCGCGGCGCGAAGATCGCGATCAGGATGACCGTCGCCACAGCCAAGATTGCGACGATGCCGAAGCCCCAGCGCCAGCCTGCCGCCTGCCCGATCCAATCGGCGACGGGCACGCCGATAATGGTCGCAACCGTGAGCCCGAGCAGCACGCGCGCCACCGCTTGCGTGCGCCGCTGCTGCGGCACCAGCGAGGCTGCGACCAAAGCCGCAATGCCAAAATAGGCGCCATGCGGGAGACCGCTCAAAAAGCGAAAAAGCAGCATCCAATGATAGGTCGGCGCGAGCCCCGACAAACCATTGGCCACCGCGAACAAGCTCATCAGTCCGATGAGCAAGCTACGCCGCGCGACCCGCGCCGAGAGAATGGCGATGGTCGGCGCGCCGACCACGACGCCGAGCGCATAAACGCTGATGACATGGCCTGCAGTCGGCTCATCGATCCCGAGATCCTGCGCGAAAGACGGCAACAGGCTCATCGTGGCGAACTCGGTCGTCCCGATTGCGAAGCCCCCGACCGCCAACGCGAAATGAACCAAGCCCGGAGACGCCCGCTCCGCACCATGCCGATCGCTCACCTCGCAACCCCGCCCGCCGAAACAGCCCGTCACGTGGGCCTATGGGACATGGGCACGCGGGCGTGGAAAAGAAGGATGACAAAAGGCCGCCGCGCCCTCGTCACGCGCCGACGAGACGGATGAGCGATTTGCCGAGATTCTCACCGCGATAAAGTCGCGCGATCGCATCGGGGCAGGCCTCGATCCCGTCTCGAATATCCTCCCGATAGACGAGAAGGCCTCGACGCACCCATTCGGCGAGACGCGCCGTCGCCTCCTCGCTGCGATGCTGATAATCGAACGCGAGAAATCCCGTCATCTGCGCCCGCTTCGTCAGAATATGACGCTCGATCCGCGGTCCGAGCGGCGGCGGATCCCAGCTCGCGACGGAGGCCGTGCCGCAAATCACGATGCGTGCGCCGACCGCAAGATGCCGCATGACGGCGTCGCTGATCGCGCCTGCCGTATTGTCGAAATAAACATCGACACCGCGCCCGCATGCATCGGCGAGCATCTCCTCGAATTTATCCGCCTTATAGTCGAGCGCCGCGTCAAACTTGAAGGTCTCGACACAGAGCTTCGTCTTGATCGGGCCGCCGGCAATGCCGATCGTGTGGCAGCCGGACAATTTGGCGATCTGCCCGACGCTCGCGCCGACAGCGCCGGCCGCGGTCGAGACCACGACCGTGTCACCCGCCCGCGGCCGGCCGACATCCAGCAATCCGAAATAGGCGGTGATACCGTTGAGCCCGAGAATGCCGAGCGACAGAGAAAGCGGCATATCCGTTTGCGTGACCTTGCGGATGCCCGTCATTGGGTCGGCCACCGCATAATCCTGCCAGCCGAGAAGCCCCGTAACCTTGTCGCCAATACTAAATTGCGGATGCTTCGTCTCGACGACCTCACCCGCTGCAAAGGCGCGCATGACCTCGCCGATCGCGACGGGCGTCGAATAATTCGCCGCCGCATTCACCCAGCCGCGCATGGCGGGCTCGACCGACAGAAAATGATTGCGCACGCGGATTTGTCCGTCATGAAGCGCCGGTAGCGCGGCCTCCACGATTTCAAAATGCGCCGCTTGCGGAATGCCGTTCGGGCGCGTCCGCAAAACCACGCGCCGGTTGACCGAAGCTGGCGACGTCACGGTACTTTCCAAAAATCGACATATGTTCAAGGACTAGCATAGCCCGGTCCCGCGCAACGGAACAGACCGCTGCTGGTTGCCTCCCACGGCAAAGGGCTTTATGCTCGCGGCAACATTGTTTGAAAGCTCAAGCGATGGGCGCTTTTGCCTCGAAAGAGACCCGCTCTCTATCGCACGATGCCAATAAAGAGCATCGAAGACAAAAGCGGTGTCTCACCCATGGCCAAAAAATTGGCCGGGGTGCCCTGACGTCTCCATCGATCTCGCCGGACCCGCGCGCTCGATATCTATGAGTGTTTGAGGTTTTCGGCCAATGCATATCCTGCGACGCGAGAATGGAGATCGCAAACATGACCGCTGTGACTGATACGCCGTTTGCCAAGTTGGAAGCCGAAGGTCGGCTACTGAAGCCAGCGCTCAAAGCCGATACGCATGTCGCCGGCCGCTTCGGCTTTCGCGGCGATATTTCCTACGATGATCCTGAGACGATTCTGAAAGAAGTCTTCACCGTTTCGGAGGCCGGCAAGCCCGCCATCGGCTTTCTCGCCGCGTCGATCAAGGAATTCGAGGGGATTCCCAAAATCGTCGAGACGCTCGGCTCGGCGCTCGACGGCGAAGGCAAATATTTTCTCTATGTCCCCGACATTCCGCGCGGCACGCGCTGGTATATCGATTACAACGGCATCAAGTTTTTCGTCATCTTCATCGACGACACATCGGTCTATAACGAGCTGATCGACATCTTCTATGTCGATAAGGTCAAGCTCAAGAAATACGATACGTCCGCGAAGCTCGACGCGCTGGCCGATGTCGGCTTGAAATATAATTCGATCAACGATTATCAGACGATCTCCTACGAAGACGCCTTGAAGAAGAAGGGGGGCTGAGCCTGCAGCTTCCCGTCATGGCTGGATCAAGCCCGGCCGTGATTGCATGACGCGCACATAGCGGGGGCTGGCCGGCGGCGAACTCCGCTATAGATATACGCAGGATGTTCCCCTTCCCGCGGGTTCGCATGGAAAACCCAAAAATTTCGGAAGCTCTTGCCAAGCTCGAGGCGCATCGTCGGAGCATGGAGAGCCGAAAGATCGTCGATCTTTTCGCCGCCGACCCGCAACGTTTCGCTACCTTTCATATCCGGCTCGACGATATTCTGTTCGATTTCTCCAAGCATCGAGTTACAGCGGAGACGATCGGGCTTCTGGTCGCGCTAGCGCAGGCTTCAGGGCTCGAGGCGAAACGTGCGGCGCTTTTTGCCGGCGAGATCGTCAATCCGACGGAGCATCGTCCGGCGCTCCACATGGCTTTGCGCAATCTCACCGATGCGCCGATGCTTGCCGAGGGCAAGGATGTCATGCCGGAGGTGCGGGCGGAGCGCGCCAAGGTCGAAGCCTTCGGCGAGGCTGTCCGCAATGGCGAGATCAAAGCCGCCAATGGCGAGCGGTTCACCGACATCGTCAATATCGGCATAGGCGGCTCCGATCTCGGACCGGCTATGGCGGCACGCGCGCTCGCGCCCTTCATCGCCGATCATCTCACTTTGCATTTCGTCTCGAATGTCGACGGAGCCGATCTCGGCGACACGCTGAAGCGCCTGCCGCTCGCGACGTCGCTCTTCATCATCTGCTCCAAAACGTTCACGACACAAGAAACGATGGCGAATGCCGCATCGGCACGCGAAATCGTCGCGAAAAAACTCGGCGAGGCCGCCGTTGCCGATCATTTCTGCGCCGTCTCGACCCAGCTCGACAAGATCGCGGCTTTCGGCATCAGGAGCGACCGCGTCTTCGGCTTTTGGGATTGGGTGGGCGGACGCTATTCGATCTGGTCGTCGATCGGCCTCTCGCTCGCCATCGGCATAGGCGCGGAAAAATTCGAGAAATTTCTGCTCGGCGGCCAGGATATCGACACGCATTTCCAGACCGCGCCGCTTGCTGAAAACGTCCCGGTCCTCATGGCGCTTCTCGGTGTTTGGTATCACAACTTCTGGGGCTTCGCGACGCATGCCGTGATTCCCTACGATCAGCGCATGGCACGGTTTCCGGCCTATCTGCAGCAGCTCGAGATGGAGTCGAACGGCAAGTCGGCCCGCCTCTCGGCCGAGGCGCCGGCGCTCGCCACAGCGCCGATCCTCTTCGGAGAGCCCGGCACCAACGGCCAGCACGCCTTCTTTCAAGCGCTGCATCAAGGCACCGAGATCGTGCCGATCGATTTTCTCGTCGCGGCGCAACCGAGCGCGGCAGATGCCAAGCATCATCAATTGCTCTTCGCCAATTGCCTCGCGCAGAGCGAGGCTTTGATGCGCGGGCGTCCGCTCGCCGAGGTCGAAGCCAAATTGCGCGAGGCCGGGGCAAGCGCCGAGACGATCGCCACGCTGGCCCCGCATAAAGTCTTCGAAGGCAACCGTCCGTCGAGCACGTTTCTCTATAAGAGGCTGTCGCCGCGCGTGCTCGGCCAGCTCATCGCCCTCTACGAGCACAAGGTCTTCGTGCAGTCCGTGATCTGGAATATCAATCCATTCGACCAATGGGGCGTCGAGCTCGGCAAGGAACTCGCCAGCCGGCTCGTGCCGATCGTTGCCGACAAGAGCCGTGCGACCGACGAACTCGACACGTCCACCGCAGGCCTCATCGCCGAGATGCGGAAGCTCGCGAAAGGCTAACCCTTGCGGAGTGTCACGTTGACGTCGCGAACATCCGTCGCGCCTTGCGGGCGGATCGTGACCGATTGCTGATTGCCATGGGCGCTCAGCGACAGGTTGGCCGTAAAGCCTACGCCAGCAACTGTGGCGACGATGCTGCCCGGCTGGGCGCGTCCGCTCACCGCACCCGTGGCTTGTCGCGTCGTCTCCGTCCAGGTGCCGGAAATAGCACCCCCGGCATAGACGACGTCGCTGGCTACGTTGAAATTGTAGCTGTCGCTCGCGCAGCGCAAGGCCTGATGCAGCGTGCGGCCTGACGGATCGACCGAATAGGTAACCCGGCAACGGATGCGCTCTTGCGCCCCGCTATTCATCGCGATGGTGCCGTTGCCCGACCAGGATCCGATGAAATCACCGAAAGGGCCGGCGCCTTGCGCATAGCCGACCGGTGCCGCGAGCAAGGACGCGCCTAAGAACGCAACAGGCGCCAAAGCGCCGGCAATACCAAACTTCCCAGCCATGGATGCCTCTTCCTGAACATCATAGAGAGGGCCCACGCAGGGCCGCCGCAGGTCCCATGAAATCAGAACTCGGCGCGCCGGTCTATGCGTGTTGGCACAGCGGGACGACGAGGCTTTTGTCAGGCAGCCGCCTTTTCCGAAGCTTCGGACCATTTGCCGCGCGCGGCAAGACTGTTCATATGCGCGCGATGCAGGAAAGCCGCTTGCGCCGCGGCCACGTTTTCCGGCTTGCCTGACCACACCTTTTGCGCCGCCGCCTGGAGCGCACGGCCATAGGAAAAGGTGATCGCCCAGGGAAACGGGCCACCCCGATTGATCGCGTCGAGATTAGCGGTGGCTTCGACATCCGATTGGCCGCCGGACAGAAAGGCGATCCCCGGGACCGCGACGGGCACGCAGTTTCTGAACAGACGCAACGTTTCAGCCGCGACATGGTCGGGGCTTGCCTGTTTCGGGCATTTCTTGCCGGGCACGATCATATTCGGCTTCAGCACGGTGCCTTCGAGGAAGATTCGGGCTTCATAGAGTTCTGCATAGACGGTTTTCAAAACGTGCTCCGTCACCTCGTAACAGCGCTCGATCGAATGGCCGCCGTCCATCAGCACTTCGGGCTCGACGATCGGCACGATATCGGCCTCCTGGCAAAGCGCGGCATAACGGGCGAGCGCATGCGCATTGGCCTTGACGGCCGCTGCCGTCGGAAGGCCGTCGGCGATGTCGATGACCGCCCGCCATTTGGCGAAGCGCGCGCCGAGCCCGTAATAATCCTTGAGGCGCACGGCCAGGCCGTCGAGCCCTTCCGTCACCGTCTCACCAGGAAAAAGCGCGAAGGGCTTGGCACTGGCATCCACCTTGATGCCCGGAATGGCGCCCGTCGCCTCGATGAGCTTGACGAGCGGGGTGCCGTCCCCGGCCGTTTGGCGGATCGTCTCGTCATAGAGAATGACGCCGGAAATGTAGTTTTCCATCGCCTCTTTGGCGCGAAACATGAATTCGCGATAGTCGCGCCGCGTCTCGGGCGTCGACTCGACACCGATCGCGTCAAAACGCTTCTTGATCGTCGAGGAGCTTTCATCGGCCGCCAAAATGCCTTTGCCTCCGGCCGTCATGGTCTCAGCAACCTTCGCGAGCTGTTCCTTGTTCATCGCCTTCCCCGGAGACCTGTTCTTTACAGCGTGTAATCCTGCGAGCCGCGCAAAGCCTCGACGCCGGGCAGGAGCTTGCCTTCGAGCCATTCGAGAAAAGCACCGCCTGCCGTCGAGACATAGGTGAACTCGTCGGCGACGCCCGCTTGGTTGAGCGCCGCGATCGTATCGCCACCGCCCGCGATCGTCTCCACCGCCTTCACCTTGGTAAGCTGCGCGGCGACCTGAGCGGCCGTGAGTGTGCCGATATTGAACGGCGGCACTTCGAACGCGCCGAGCGGACCATTCCAAACCACGGTTCGCGCCGCGGCGATGACGCCGACCACCTTCGAGATCGATCGTGGGCCGATATCCAGGATCATGTCATTTTCGCCGACCTTGTCGATATCGACGACTTTCGTCGGAACGTCGTGCGCAAGCTTGCTCGCGACGACGGCATCGACCGGCAGCACGATTTGGCAATGCGCCGCCTCGGCATCCGACATGATCTGACGCGCCACGTCGGCAAGCTCCATCTCGCAGAGCGATTTGCCGATGGCCTTCCCGCTCGCCGCCAGAAACGTGTTCGCCATGCCGCCCCCGATGAACAAATAGTCGACTCGGCGCATGAGATTGCCGAGGAGCTCGAGCTTGTTGGAAACCTTCGCTCCGCCGACGAGAGCAGCCAACGGGCGCACCGGATGCGCCAGCATGCCCGTCAGCATCTCAAGCTCGAGCTGCATGCTGCGGCCAGCATAGGCAGGCAGCTTATGCGCGATGCCTTCCGTCGAGGCGTGCGCGCGGTGCGCGATCGAAAAAGCGTCGTTGATATAGAGATCGCCGAGCTCGGCGAGCGCCGCGACGAAATCTGGATCGTTCTCGGTCTCGCCTTTATGAAAACGGGTATTTTCGAGCATCAGAATATCGCCATCGCGCATCGCCGCGACGGCGCTCTTGGCGACGTCTCCGACGCAATCCGAGGCGAAAGAGACAAGTTGACCAATCTGCCGCTCGAGCTCCACCGTCACCGATTTCAGCGACATTTTCGGGTCCGGCCCATGCTTCGGCCGGCCGAGATGCGAAAGCAGGATGACCTTGCCGCCCTTCTTCGAGATTTCCCGGATATTGGGCAGGATGCGCGCGATGCGCGTCGCATCGATGATGCGCCCGTCTTCCATCGGCACGTTGAGATCGACGCGCACGAGAACGCGTTTGCCGGCAACCTGCACATTATCGAGAGTCGGGAAAGGAGCGGCGCTCGAAGACGCGCTCGGCAGCGGCTTGTTCATATGAACTTTCCCATCGCGACGGCGGTATCGGCCATGCGGTTCGAGAATCCCCATTCATTATCGTACCAGGACAAAATCCGGACGAGCGTTCCCTCGATCACCTTGGTCTGATCCATGTGGAAAATCGAGGAATGCGGATCGTGGTTGAAATCGATCGAGACATTGTGGCTCTCGGTATAGGTGAGAATGCCTTTGAGCTGCTGCGCCGCGGCCCGTCTCACCGCGTCCTTGATTTCATCCGGCGTGGTTTCGCGCTTGGCGACGAACTTGAAATCGACGACCGACACATTCGGCGTCGGAACCCTGATCGACGAGCCATCGAGCTTGCCGTTCAATTCCGGCAGCACCAGGCCGACGGCACGGGCCGCGCCCGTCGACGTCGGAATCATCGACATCGCCGCGGCTCGGGCGCGGTAGAGGTCCTTGTGCATTGTGTCGAGTGTCGGCTGATCACCCGTATAGGAATGGATCGTCGTCATGAAGCCGCGCTCGATCCCCACCGTCTCGTTCATGATTTTGGCGACCGGCGCCAAGCAGTTCGTCGTGCAGGACGCATTCGAAACGACGATATGATCCTTGGTCAGCTTCTCATGGTTGACCCCGAAGACTACCGTAAGATCGGCATTGTCCGCCGGCGCGGAGACGAGAACCCGCTTGGCGCCGGCCTTCAAATGCGCGGAAGCCTTTTCCTTCGAGGTGAAGATTCCCGTGCATTCGAGCGCGATATCGACGCCGAGACTGGTGTGCGGAAGATTCGCGGGATCGCGCTCCGCCGTCACTTTGATCGGTCCGTCGCCTATATCGATCGTGTCGCCTTCGACCTTCACCGCGCGCGGGAAGCGGCCGTGCACGGAATCGAATCGCAGGAGATGGGCGTTGGTCTCGACCGGGCCCAGATCGTTGATCGCGACGACCACAATATCGTTGCGACCCGATTCGGCGATGGCGCGCAGAACATTGCGGCCGATACGCCCGAAGCCGTTGATCGCCACTTTCACCGCCATCCGGCTTGGTCCTTCTCCCCTGAGGCGGGCGCACCTTCTTTCCGAAAAAGAAGGGTCGTCTCACCCGTTATGACGGCGCATCGCGGCGTCGGCAACGGCCTGCGGCGTGATTCCGAAATGTTCGTAAACCTTTTTGTAGGGCCCGCTGGCGCCGAAACCATGCATGCCGATGAAAAGGCCATGCTCGCCGATGATCTCGTCCCAGCCTTGGCGGATCGCCGCCTCGACGCCGATGAGGATCGGCGCGCTGCCAATGATTGCCGCCCGGATATCCTCCTCCTGGGCCAGGAAGAGATCCATGCAGGGCACCGAGACGACCCGCGTCGCGATCCGCTTCTCGCCCAGAAGATCGCGTGCCGCGAGCGCGATCGACACTTCCGAGCCCGAAGCGAAGATCGACACCTCTGGCGCGCTCCCGTAGGCGGCGGCGATCTCGTAGGCACCTCTCGCGCAGAGATTTTCATGCGTATATTCATGCCGGATCGCCGGCAGGTTCTGCCGCGTCAAGGCGAGGACCGAAGGATTGTGCTTGGCCTCGAGCGCGAGCTGCCAGCATTCGAGGGTCTCGGTCTGGTCGGCCGGCCGGAAGACCAGGAGATTCGGAATGGCCCGCAGCGCCGCGAGATGCTCGACCGGCTGATGCGTCGGGCCGTCCTCGCCGAGGCCGATCGAGTCATGCGTCATGACCTCGATGGCGCGAATCTGCATCAGTGAGGCGAGACGGAGCGCCGGCCGGCAATAATCGGTAAAGACGAGGAAGCTCGCACCGGAGGGAATGAATCCGCCATGCAGCGCCATGCCGTTCACGGCCGCTGCCATGCCATGCTCGCGAATGCCCCAATGCACATAGCGCCCGGCATAATCGCCAGGCTTGATCTCCGGCGTCGCCGCGACCTTGGTATTGTTGGATCCGGTCAAATCGGCGGAGCCGGTGATCAGCTCGGGGATCGCGCCGGCAAGCGCCGCGAGAAGTGCCTCCGAGGCTTTGCGCGTTGCCATTTCCGTCTTGTCCGTGGCGAGCTTGCGCTTATAGGCCTCGGCCGCTTCGAGGAAAGCTCTCGGGAGGTCGCCATGCTGGCGACGCTCGAATTCCTCGCGCTGCGCAGGCTCGAGCGCGGCAAGTGCCTTAATCCAGGCTTTGCGGCGGCTTTTGCCTTTGCTGCCTGCCTTGCGCCAAGCTTCGAGTATGGCGTCGGGAACCGCGAAAGGCGGAGAATCCCAATGGAGCGCACGACGGGCGCCCGCCACCTCCTCAGCGCCGAGGGCCTCGCCATGCGCCTTCGATGTGCCGGCCCGTGTCGGCGCACCGAAGCCGATCGTCGTCTTGCATGCGATGAGGCTCGGCTTGTCGGATTTTTGGGCCTTGCGGATGGCACGCAAGATCGCAGCCGGATCATGTCCGTCGATTTTCACGGCGTTCCAATTGCAGGCGGCAAAACGCTTTACCTGATCGACCGAATCGGCGATCGAGATCGGTCCATCGATCGAAATGCCGTTGTCGTCATAGAGCACGATCAAGCGGTTGAGGCGCAAATGACCGGCGATGCCGATCGCCTCTTGCGATATGCCTTCCATCAAATCGCCATCCGAGGCGAGCACATAGGTGTGGTGATCGACGATCTCGCCGAATTCGGCATTCAGCATGCGCTCGGCAAGCGCCATGCCCACCGCGGTCGCGATGCCCTGGCCGAGCGGACCCGTCGTCATCTCGATGCCGGGCGTATGATGATATTCCGGGTGGCCCGGTGTGAGCGAGCCGAGTTGCCGAAAATTCTCCAGATCCGCGATCTGCATCCCCGGATAGCCGGTCAGGTAGAGAAGCGAATAAAGCAGCATCGAGCCGTGGCCGGCCGATAGGACAAAGCGGTCGCGGTCAGGCCAAGACGGCTCGCCCGCGTCATATTTCAACACCTGGGTGAAGAGCACGGTCGCCATATCGGCGGCACCCATCGGCAAACCCGGATGCCCGGATTTCGCTTTCTCCACTGCATCCATCGCAAGGGCGCGGATAGCGTTCGCCATCTGATCATGCGTGACACTCTGCATTTTGTGTCCGGTTCGGCTCGATTGATCCAAAAACCTGCGGCGAAACCATGCGCGAGCGCTTGCAGGCCGGCTTGATACCATTTGGTCTTACCCTGTCAACGCGGCCGAGCTGGCACTGGACCTCTCTCGAAATGTGCGGATAAGGCTCGTTTTGACCCAGGCGCGCGGTCAACGGGATACACAGTGGGGATAGAGGCATCTCAACCCGTATAAAACGCGTTCACCGCGTTGACGGTTGCATCACTCTTCCTCCTAAATAAACGACTGAATCGCAGGCTCCCGATGACGACACCCGCCAGCCTCCAAGCTGCTTTGAAACGGCTTTCGGCCGCGCTCGATCAGCTCGAAGCGGCGAGCGAGCGGCGCGCCAAGAGCGATTTCGAGCGCGTCAATCTGGAAGACGAATTAGCCGTGCTGCAGGACGACCGTACCCGCCTCGCTGTCGAGCTCGACGGCGCCGTTGCCCGCTCGCGCTCGCTCGAGCTGGCCAATACGGACGTCGCGCGCCGGATTCAGAAAGCCAGCCGCCAGATCGAAGCCGTCATGGCGCGGTTCGATTGCCCCGACCGCCACTAAGCCACGGATCCAAAGAGGGTATGGGATCGGCCTCACAAGGCTGAGCCTCAGGAGTCGGATGTCGGCAGATTTCCGGATTGATTTTGCCGGCGCTTTCCTGCACCTCAAGCGGCATGAGCGATACGAACGCAATTCTTGGGGCGAACGCCGCCTATTATAACGCTTTCGAAAAAGGCGATTTCGCCAAAATGAGCACGATTTGGGCGGAAGACGACGTCTCCTGCGTCCATCCCGGCTGGCCGGTGCTGATCGGCCGCCAAGCGATCCTCGATTCCTATCGCAACATTCTGCGCAATCCGAACCAGGAGCGGATCGAGCACCGCCATGATACGCCGATGATTTCCGGCGGCGACGGACGCGTCTTTTGCATCGAGATCGTCGGCGGCATGGCGCTCGCCGTCACCAACTGGTTTCGGTGGGTCGACGGCGCCTGGCGGCTCATCCACCACCAAGCCAGCCCCATCTCCGCCATGGCGCCGGAACCGGACATGCCGCCGCCGGGCCGGCTGAACTGATCCCGCTATCAGCTATGCGAGGCTGCCGTTGCTGCGCAAAAATTGCAGCAACGGCAGGATGGGAAGACCCAGAATCGTGAAATGGTCGCCCTCGATACGCTCGAAAAGGTGAATACCCAATCCTTCGAGCTGATAGGCTCCGACACTCGCGAGAACCCGGTCGCCCGCGGCATCGAGATAGGCTTCGATGAAATCCGCCGAGAGGCGCCGGCAGGTCAGATGCGCCGCGGGCACGCATTCGAAAAGGATCTCCGTGCCCCGCATCAGGCAAAGCGCCGAATGCAAGCTGTGGGTGCGACCTGAAAACAGCGCCAATTGCGCGGCTGCTTCGCTCCGGTTCTGCGGCTTGGTGAACATACGCTCGTCCAGCGCCAAGGTCTGATCGGCCCCGAGCACCAACCGACCCGGCGCTTGCGCTGCCACCGCTGCAGCCTTGGCATGCGCAAGATGGGCCGCGATCTCCGCGGCGCTCTTGGCCACCGCCCGCAGCGGCGCCTCGACCAAACGTTCGTTGAGCCCGGCACCCTCCGCTTCGAAGGGAAGGCCGGTCGCCGCCAGGAGCATCCGACGCGACGCACTTTCGGAGGCGAGCAGCAAAGGTTGCGCCTCGCGCCATAGGCCCGCGGCTGCGAAATCACTGGACCCGCTCATGACTGGGTGATGAATTTGAGGCGATGCATCTTGTACAGGTCGATGATCGCGGCCGCCGTCTCCTCGATCGAACGGCGGGTCACGTCGATCGTCGCCCAACCCTGTTGGGTGAAGAGCTTGCGCGATTGGGCGACTTCTTCCGCAACCAGCAGACGATCGACATAAGGCGAGTCGTCGCTGGCATTCAGAGCCTCGAGCCGGTTCTGGCGGATCTGCACGATCCGCTCGGGGGAGGCGAAAAGACCGACGATCAGCGGATTCTTCAGCTCGCGGATTGATTTCGGGAAGGCCATGTTGGGCACGAGCGGGATATTGGCAGTTTTGATACCGCGATTGGCGAGGTAGATGCTCGTCGGCGTCTTCGAGGATCGGCTGACCCCGATCAGAAGCACGTCGGCCTCCTCATAATCTTCGGGCTGCAGCCCATCGTCATGCAGCATCGTGAAATTCAATGCGTCGATGCGCCGAAAATAATCGGCATTGAGCATGTGCTGGGCACCCGGCCGCGGCGTCGAGGTCACCCCGATATAGGCTTGGAAAAAACTCAAGACCGGCTGCAAGACAGATAGACAAGGCGCACCGATTTCCCGGCAAGCCTCTTCGAGCCGCTGTGTCAGCTCGGTATCGACGAGCGTGAAGAGCACCATGCCCGGCGCCGCCTCGATTTCACTGATCGCGCGATCGAGCTGCAAACGGGAACGCACGAGCGGATAGATGTGCTCGATCGAAGAAACACCTTGATATTGCGCGGCGACGGCACGGCTGACCGCGATCAAGGTCTCGCCCGTCGCATCCGATATGAGATGAAGATGAAAATAGTTCCTACCCACGCTCATCCTTTGCGCCTGCTCACGCGTTCACACGAAATATTGCCCCATACGCACCCGATTCCGACCGGTGGATTACTGCGGACAAAGGTGGATAAACCGACATCCGTCCCAAGCCCGGTGTTTTTCATCTCACGGCCCCGCATTTTATCGACATTACGAAACGCAGTGGATCGTCGTCCACCCATGCCTGTGAATCACGGTCGCATCTTGCATACCTGTTCATCCCACTTGGATTAAGCGTAACTATCCTCTTGGAACAACCTGGAAAAATCGATCCTATGTGAAACCACGTGAAGGTGTGGGATCTGGGGACAAAGAAGCTTTCGTCGCATGGATTGTGAAACAGTGGGAATGAGTCTAATCCAAAGGCTAACAGACTCAGAAATAAAAAGAATCTAGAAAAGGATTTAGTTTTGGGGTCCCTGCAAAGCGACAAGCGGCTTCTCCGCGTCTTGGATGGTGAAGCCCTATCTCCACCACCGATCTGGCTGATGCGGCAAGCCGGCCGGTATCTTCCGGAATATCGCGAGATCCGGGCTAAAGCGGCATCGTTTCTCGATTTCTGCTATGCGCCGAAATTCGCGAGCGAGGCGACGCTCCAGCCTATCCGACGCTTCGGTTTCGACGCGGCGATCCTCTTCAGCGATATTTTGGTCGTGCCTGACGCGCTCGGTCAGAAAGTCTCCTTCGAGAGTGGTGAAGGACCACGTCTCGATCCAATTGAGACAGCAGCCGATCTCGCCAAGCTGAAAGACGAGATCGATCTTTCGCATCTCGCGCCTGTCTTTGAAACGATCGAGCGGGTGCGGCAAGATCTCGATCCTGCGACGACTTTCCTAGGCTTTTGTGGGGCGCCTTGGACGGTCGCAAGCTATATGATCGCGGGACGCGGCACCCCAGACCAAGCCCCGGCGCGGCTTTTCGCCTATCGCCATCCAGAACTCTTCGACATTTTGATCGACCGGCTCGTGGTGGCTTCGATTCGGTATCTCGCGAAGCAGATCGAGGCTGGTGTGGATGCCGTGCAAATCTTCGATACATGGGCCGGGGTTCTCCCCGATCGCGAATATAGGCGCTGGTGTCTCGCGCCGATTCGGGCGATCATCTCTGGCCTGCGGCAGATTCATCCTCAGGCAAAGATCATAGGCTTCGCACGCGGCATCGGCATGCAGCTTCCGGATTTCGGGCGGGATACGGGCGCGGATGCTATCGGTCTCGATTCGTCCGTCGCGCCTTTACGGGCGGCGCAGATGCTAGCACCTGGCACCGTCGTGCAGGGTAATCTCGATCCGCTTGCGTTGATTGCCGGGGGCGCGGCTCTCGAGGCCGGGATCAGCGATATCAAGGCGGCATTCACCGGCCGGCCGCATGTCTTCAATCTTGGTCATGGCATCTTGCCGGAGACGCCCTTGGCTCATGTCGAACGTCTCGTCGCGGCGGTCCGTGCGGTATCGTCGCCGTGACGCTCTATCTTTGGCTCAAGGCGGTCCACATCCTATCGCTGATCGCATGGATGGCTGGCATGCTCTATCTGCCGCGGCTTTTCGTCTATCACGCGGAAGCTGGGTCCGGCTCAGCCGCAAATGAGACGTTCAAGGTCATGGAGCGGCGGCTGCAGCGAGCCATCATGCTGCCGGCTTTGATCCTGACCTGGGTAACGGGTCTCAGCCTCGCGATCGAAGGCGGTTTTTTGACCGCAGGTTGGCTCGACGCGAAATTTTTGCTGGTGCTCGCCATGACCGGGCTGCACGGTTATTTCGCCCGCATGCGGCGTGATTTCGCTGCCGACCAAAATAGCCGTTCGCCCCTATTTTACAGGGTTGTCAACGAGGTTGTGACGGTGTTGCTGATCGGCATCGTGCTGCTCGTCGTCCTCAAACCTTTTTGAGGCTCCGCTCAGGCAAAGCTCGATGCAAGCAGTTCGCCCTTTTTTGGTCGTTTCCGGCGTCTACTTTTCCGTAAATCCGGTGATAATCGCCACCACGTTGAGATGGCATGTTGTCAAAACGTGCAAATCCCTCTATCTTGGTAACTCCTACCTCCCAGGTAAGGTCGTAGCGCAGGCGCGAATTTGAGCGCCGCCTTTGAGGCATTCACCTCCCTTCCCACGGCTTGGGCCGCATGGCCCGCCAGCGCGTAACAGAAATTCGCGCCGTCTATATCCAAGGATATCCTCCCGATGCGGGAAATTAAACTTCAGGATTTGAAGCTCAAGTCGCCGACTGAGCTTCTCGATTTTGCCGAAGAGCACGAAGTCGAAAATGCCTCCATCATGCGCAAGCAGGAATTGCTCTTCGCAATTCTGAAACAGCTCGCGAGCCGTGAGATCGAGATCGTCGGTCAAGGCGTTATCGAGGTTTTGCAGGACGGATTCGGCTTCCTGCGCTCGCCCGACGCCAATTATTTGGCCGGTCCCGACGATATCTATGTCTCCCCTTCGCAGATCCGGCGCTTCGGCCTACGCACCGGCGACACGGTCGAGGGCCTGATCCGAAGCCCTAAGGAAGGCGAACGTTATTTCGCGCTTTTGAAGGTCAACACGATCAATTTCGAGGATCCGGAGAAGATCCGGCATAAAGTTCATTTCGACAATTTGACGCCGCTTTATCCTGACGAGCGGCTAAAGCTCGAGATCGAGGACCCGACACGGAAGGATTTTTCGTCGCGGGTCATCGATATCGTCGCGCCGATCGGCAAGGGCCAACGCGCGCTTATCGTGGCGCCCCCGCGAACCGGCAAGACGGTGCTTCTGCAAAATATTGCGCAATCGGTGACGGCCAATCATCCAGAATGCTATTTGATCGTCTTGCTGATCGATGAACGGCCGGAGGAGGTCACCGACATGCAGCGCTCGGTGAAAGGCGAGGTCGTGTCTTCGACTTTCGACGAGCCGGCGGTCCGCCATGTGCAAGTCGCCGAAATGGTCATCGAGAAGGCAAAGCGCCTCGTCGAGCATGGCCGCGACGTCGTCATCTTGCTCGATTCGATCACCCGTTTGGGGCGTGCCTATAACACGGTCGTTCCTTCATCCGGCAAGGTGTTGACCGGCGGCGTCGATGCCAACGCCCTGCAAAGGCCGAAGCGTTTCTTCGGCGCGGCCCGCAATATCGAGGAAGGCGGATCGCTGACGATCATTGCCACGGCGCTGATCGATACCGGCTCGCGCATGGACGAAGTGATCTTCGAAGAATTCAAGGGTACCGGCAATTCCGAGATCATTCTCGATCGCAAGGTCGCCGACAAGCGGACCTTCCCGTCGATCGACATCACGCGCTCCGGCACCCGCAAGGAAGAGCTTCTGGTGCCGAATGACGTCCTCAAGAAAATGTATGTGCTGCGCCGCATCCTGAACCCGATGGGCACGGTCGATGCCATCGAGTTCCTTCTCGGCAAGCTGCGTGAGACGCCGAAGGGCAACGCCACATTCTTCGAGGCGATGAATACCTGACGCGTCTATGCTCAGACCGGCGGTGAAACCGGTGATGCGAGCGGCTCGCCTTTTTTGATGATATAGGTCGCCGCAACCTTGGAGAGGGTGCTGCCGTTTTGCGCCGCATGCGGTGTCGTCGGCGGCACCTGGAACCCTTCGCCCGCCTTGACCAGGCGATTAGGCTGGCCTTTCATCATCAGCTCAAAACCGCCGGCGGCCATATAACCGGATTCGATGCCGGGATGCGTGTGCCAGCCGATGAACGCGCCCGGTTGAATTTCGACTTCGACGAGAACCGTCACCTGACCTTCATCCGGTCCATCCGTCTGCTGGAGGATCTTGCGGTTGAATCCGGCCGGCGCCGGGGTCTGCGCGTCGGCTGCAGTTGCCGCAAAGCCAGCGACTGCGCATAAGGCACAGGATGCGAAAAAACGGCGTGTCATCGGCATGGCGTGTCCTCTCGATTATCAGTGTGTGGAGTTTGAACAGCTCGGCTCTTGCGGGCCGAGCGGGCGCGGATTACTTTTTGAGCTTGCTCGGGTCTTTCACCGCCTCGTAGGTGGCGGTCTCGACATTATAGAGCGCACCCCCGACCTTCTCGACCTTGCGAATATAGATGTTCTGGATGATGTCGCGTGTCTCAGGGTCGATACTCATCGGCCCGCGGGGACTTTCCCAGGCAAGCCCCTTCATCGCCGCCACAAGCTCGTCGCCTTTGCTCGAGCCGTTGGTCTTCTTCAAGGCTTCATAGATCAGATGCATGCCGTCATAGGCGCTGACAGAAACATAGTTCGGCCGCATGGCGGCGTTGGCTTTTTCGAAATCGGCGACATAGGCCTTGTTCATCGCGGAGGGATGCAGCGCGGAATAAAAGCCAGCCGTCGTCGTGCCGATCATCGCATCGCCCATGGTCGGCAGGTCGTTATCATCGGTAATGTCGCCTGTGCCGATCAGCTTGATGCCGGACTTGTCGAGCCCGCGCTCGATAAACTGCTTGGCGAACAGGCCGGCCTGCCCAGTGGGCACGAAGACGAAGAAGGTATCGGCATGGGTGTCGCGGGCGCGTTGCAGAAAGGGTGAGAAATCCGGGTTCGAGAGCGGCACTTTGATCGTTTCGAGTGTCTCGCCGCCGGCTTTCTGGAAAAAGTCGGTGAAAACGGCCGCCGCTTCGGCCCCGGGAGCCCAATCGGAGACGATCACGACCGTCTTTTTGCTGCCGTTCTGTGCCGCCCATTTGGCCATGACCTCGGACTGCTGGCCGAGCGTCCAACTCGTGCGCACGACGTAAGGCGAGCGCTCGGTGAGCGAGGACGTGCCGGATACGACGGCGACTTCCGGTATTTTCGCTTCCGTCGCGAGCGGTGCGATGGCGAAGGCGCTCGGCGTGATGCCTGCGGCGATGACCGCGGCTTTTTGGCCGACGATCAGTTCTTGCGCGATGCGCTTGGCTGCATCGGGGACTCCAGCATCGTCGCGAACGATGAGCTGGATTCTGCGGCCGGCGACGATATCACCGTGGGTCTTGATATAAAGCGTGGCGCCGGCCTCCGCCTGCTTGCCGATTGCCGCAAGCTGACCGGTGAGAGGCACGACCATGCCGACCTTGAGCACCTCCTGCGCGGTCGCCATCGATCCGAGACCGAGCAGCATGAGAGCCGTCAGGATGCACCTTTCCCGTCTGCCGAGCATGATTGTCCTCCCTAAATATGCGCTCGAGTTCTGCGCTCGATGATTTTCGCCCGTCAAGCGGGAGCTTCGCATCGAAATGCGGGCCAGACAATGGCCGTTAGGAAAGGGGGACCGCCTGGACGTGGTCCTGAAATCCCGGCCGCGCCGCCACGGCCGAATGCCAGCGCACGAGATGGGGTAGG
>Ga0116227_10008205_pt1 | contig 19861 bp, 20 predicted proteins | sample S1TSphgellanicum_FD_89693 | JGI IMG/M metagenome (GOLD analysis project Ga0116227, IMG submission 89693) | Host-associated microbial communities from peat moss isolated from Minnesota, USA - S1T2_Fb - Sphagnum magellanicum MG | ecosystem: Host-associated > Plants > Peat moss > Unclassified... | reverse complement strand
TATTGTGTGTTTGTTTGGTTGTGGGGTGGGGGGGGGGTGTTTTTGTGTGGTGGTTGTGGGGGGTGGGGGGGGGGGGGGGGGGGGTTTGCATAGTAATTCATATTGGTGCTCACATTACAAAATTGAATCTTATCATTTAATTTTTATTCACTTTTTGTTCAACATCTATTGATCAAATGACATTTATAAGCCCAATTTAAAATTTAGTTGAATTCATAAAAATCACCTTGAAACATTGTATAAAATCAAATCTTCACTTATTTCAATTAATTGAACATGGTTTAAAAGAATAACTTAGATGTATGAACATAATGGAATTTTTTTAAAACTATGGTTTGAAATTTTATAAATTATGTTTAATTCAATAAATAGATTTTGAATCATCTTGAGAACAAGCTAGTTCATTTGCCTTAAATGAGTGAGAAATAAAGATGGTTTTATTACTTGATTCATCTACATAAACCAGAAAAAATCCATTGGTTCCTTACAAAGAATGAAAAGGCCTCCTTTTGTGTTGACCCCATGGAAGATTGCATCCAAGATGTTGTGGCTTAAATTTTGTGTAGGGTAAAGGTGAAAACAAGTTCAAACGAAGCAAAAACCATGTCAAATCCTCATGACATGTAACATATTTTGTACACATATTTATGCATTGTCACATGAAAACCATGATAATTATGAGAAACTATGCTAAATGGTTAATATGAATGTTGGGGAATTCAAATTTAATTAATTAAATTTTAGGTTTTATTTTTAGTTTAAAAACTGTGAACTTGAACAAAATCATGTCCAAAAATATTTGCAAAGGCCTAGGTTAAGGGCTCTTTTAATTTAAAAAAAAAATTGATACTCAAAAAAATTGAGATGATAATAACTTGTTATCCAAACTTAAAAAACACTCACAATTTTGAAAGATGTGAAATTTTAAAATTTTTAAAATTAAAAATATGTTTTAGAATTTCAAATTTTCAAAACTTGTTTATCACACTATAAATGGAGTGAAATGTACATGATGAAGGAAAAAATGTTGTAACTTATAATATAATAGACTAAACCTTAAAGTAGTTAACATATTTCAATATGATTTGAAAATTTGATCACTTTTTAAAACACAAAACACAAAAACTGACAATCTACACAATTTTTTTAATGCATATTTATTCAAAAACTGATTATCACAAAACATGTGAAATATTGAGATGACTATGTATATATTTTAATAACAAGTTGCAAAAGATTTCGCTCAAAAAAATAAAATAAAATAAAATAAAATAAAATAAAATAAATATATATATAGATATATATATATATATGATTTGTTTTTGGGCAAAAAGACTATAATCCTTACAATAAAAGTAAATGCATTGATTCATTTGAACTTGTTTGGACCCATGAAGTCCATTTCTGGTTTTTCCTATGATACCTTAAGAGGTACAATGGTTGTCTTCTTGGGTCTACCTAACCTAACAATTGTTCAAAATCCACATGCCATTATGCAAATTATGAAAAACCATTATGTTATGGACCGTGCCAGGTACTGGCCATTGTACCTGTTTCACAGCTTGTTCAGACACACTAGTGCCGGGCATACCCAAGTTCCCCAAGTTCCTCACTAGCGCCTCACAGGGCACAATAGCCTGTTCCTAGCACATTCCACAATACATATACCCTATTGCCTTGGCAGTTTGAGACGAAGTATATTATTTTCAAAGTTGAAATTTAAAAATAAATTTTCCAAGAACAAAAAATTTGTGAAGGAAAATGTTGAATCTCAAGAATATTTTTTTGTCACGAGATGAAAGGTTTCAAATTCAATTGATTATTTGACAGCTGCATGTTGAAGTTGCCAATGAACAACAACAGTAATGGACACTGGTCTTGAGACATAAGACAGTTCAGTACTTTTTTTACTCTGTGATCTTCCTATGGCTGATCACCACTTTGGTTTCATCACAAAATTGGAAAAAACAGAAAACCCATTTGAGGCAGAGCTACTAACCAACTATGTCTGTGGGAGGATGGTTTCCTTATGCTGTACACCTAACAATTTATGATGAAGTTCCCATCCTTATCCCAGGGTCGTACCGGGTGTGACTTTCCAACCTTGCTGCGCTGCTTGCATACAGAACCATCAGCATCTCGAAACTGTGGGAAGTAGTCTAGAAATGTCTTTGAGCCCAAATTGTCCAAACCTGCAAATAAGAAGTGCTCCATGTATGCCTACAAATCACAAAGCCACTTATGATTTAGGCAAAAAAGAATCTCCTATTCTCAGTTCAAAAGTCAGACACTTATATGGCACTGACACAAGCACAAAACAACACTAACAGAATGAACAACCCCCATGCATTCACTTTAGTTAATATACTGTAGTACGCTCCCATGCAGATAGGTCAAAAATTCTTCTCCTGAAATCCCTCCGTGGCTTCATTACAGTTCAACAATGGTTTTCATATGGCCATTTCTGCCTCATGTCTGCCTCTGCTTACAAGGTACTGTAATGACAGCTCTTCTTGAGTCTACCTGACCTAATCATTGTTCAAAATCCACATGCCCATTGAGTAAATCGCGAAAACCATTATGGGGCTTGCTGGGTACAGGCCATTGGTGCGCAGTGAGATGGCTGCAAGGAATTTGGGTGAGCCCAATGGCCATTGTGTCAGTTTCACTGCCCATTCAGTGGGCCTTGGGCAAAGAACTTATTACAAATTTTGAATAGGCAGTGAAACTGGCACAATGGCTGCTAGGCTCACCCAAATTCCTCATAGCCATCTCCCCAGGCACAAATGGCCTGTTCCCAGCATGCTCCATAACACATAAAGATCAAACAGATTTGGTAAAAGCATTTGATGGACACTTTACCTCACATAGACCTTGTCCATAGAACTGTGTGAGCAGGTGCCTCCCTGGATCCTGCAAAACAAGATTGCCACAAAAATTCACGTGTATAAAAGTACCTCACCAATTCCATTGACTAGAATGAGTTCTGGGTTTAGGGTTTCTATGCAGCCATGTATCTCAAAATACCTATATAATACATCTCAGTTCAGGGGCAGATCTTGTAAACCATTCTGTGGCTATGTCACATCTCTGCACATTTTCCAGTTGAAGATTATGATACCTTGGTAGAACGCCAACTCATATAACGATGTTGCGCCTCCTGATTGCACAATAGTTTTTCGGGGTGTTCAGTTGGCTTGGCAGTGTCCACAATGTCCAACCATGCCTGACATACATATGTCAGGCAGTTCAGAACAGAGCTGCACCAATTGATGTCATCAAAATATAAGACTTAAGTCTTTAGAAAACACTACTGAGGATCCTGAATATGGGAAAGCTGGGATCATGTGCAAGGTTGTGCATTGCGATTACCTGCAAGTAGTCTTTGAAAGCCGAAAAAACAATAGCCTCCACACATGACCCATCATCCCTTTTGGGTCTTGACCACAGCAGTAGGGGAGAAAAAAACTGCATAGCTTCTGTTGTTAACTCTCCACCCCACGGAAGCAACTGGAGACAGAAAGCCATCACACAACTTAGTATTTGTTGAGGGAACCCATTGATCAATCTACTTATGGTAACTAGTTTTGTTCACCAAATCCATTGAAATCCTTGTGACTGAAATGCGATATATCACTACCATGATATGGTTCCCACAATAGCTGCTCATGTGCGAATTTTCTCCAAACAGATTAGACTGATTTTATATTAGCAAAATTTCAGGAGTTCTTCATATATCACGACTGAAGATCACACAGGAGCAAAAACCTTTGCAAGTGAGAAATGACTATATATGTACCGAGATGTACTTGTTAGCAAGAGGCATCACAGGGTCAATGTACTTTGACTTGTAGCTCTCACTCTCTTCTGCATTGTAAAGCAGTGGGTTGAAATCTCTGCACACAGTGCCTGTGCATCAGCTGAAGTTTGCGCACTCTGCAAAAAGTACTGGACAAATCATTGCACTTTTCGGATGGATACAAATTCTTACAAGCCATAAAATACTCTTGCAGCAGCAGTAGCAGCATGTGAATTAAAAAATTGCATGTCTGTTATAAAACATGTCTATTTTCAAAGCTCAAAATGGTGGTACTTACTTTAGAGAGTGCAGATGTTGGGTTCTTAGTCTTCTGTAGATTACCCAACCCTAGAAACATAGCTTAACAGCAATTACTCCTGAACCCTAAACCTTAAACCCTAAATTGTGATTGTAGACATTGAAGCTTGCTATGGAGTCTAGAGTCTGACCCTTTCAGCACGTAAATTCAGGATTGGTTGACAGGATAGGTACATTGGGCTAGCAGCAAATTATACATGTGTACAGTCTAGAAATGCAGCCAAAAAAATGGAGCTGGAGACATATAACTCACATGACAATTATGTGCATGTGATTGAAGGTGACAAGATCTGCGCAGAATATGGGTAAATCGAAAGCTGGTCTCGGAAAGATCACCAGATTCAACACCTGAGTTGAACACATTCGGTTGACAAGAATGATCATCAGATCTTGCAGGCTTACCCTCTGGTGGGTACTACTGTACAGATTCAAAATTTTAGAAACAAAAGAGACTACACAAGAGAAGAAATTCAAAACACCACTTGAAGAAGCTCTGGATCACATGATTGCACAGAGCTTGGAACCACATTTGCAGGTTGGACAAGAACTTTGCAAAACTCTGATCTAGGCGTCTCTGAAGAAGCCTGTCTCTCAGAGTTTTGCAAAAGCATTTCTGGAGAAGAAGCTGGCCATGGGAAGAGTATCAGGAGCTTCAAGAGCACTGTAATTACCTGGACAAAATCTCCAGCATTGATCACTGCTGCGCGAAAGTGGCGAATCTTGTCGGACTCATATGCTGTACTTCTTGTTGTGACTGGTTTCTTCCCCCTCTCACCCACAAGCTCCCTGAACTCATCCTTCACAAAGCCACAAGCGAGCAAGGGTCACAATGGTGCGTCTTGAGCAACCCAACTTCAGGACTCCCCAAAAAAACATATCGACAAGATAACAATCGCTTGAGCGTCGACCGAGTTCAATATCCAAAGCAGTCCAGTGCGGATCCTGCTGCTGGTCATGCTGTCCATCTGTTATGGTTATACCTTGATGGGGTAGGGTGTCAAAGGCATGCGCTGGCTCATCTCCTCCACTGTGTGTTCCACGAACGCCGTGTACATACAGGAGTCGTGATCTAAGCTCACCATATCACGCCGCTGGCGCGCCTTAAAGCTAGTATCTTGCAGGCTCTCAACAACAGCTGGTGATCGCCGCACCTGCAGCTGCTGCTTGGACGATGCAGCAAGGTCTTGATCTAAGCAAGGATCGATCATCACTGCAGTAGTGACGCAGCTAGTGCAACTAGTCTTGCTGCGACTAGTGCTTCGAGATATTGGGTCACTGGAACGAGTCCCAACATAACCACCGTCGTGGAAGGTCCCGCGAATCCGTTTGAGCCCTCCTCCTGCACCCATCATCGAGTCCTCGCAGCAGCTCACCTGGATTAATGACCTCCTCTTGCATGATGATGCAGCTGGAAACTGGTACGTCTCGGCCCTGAGGATTCGTCTGTGAGCTGCTGCATCAACATGACCTGGTATACAATTTCCAAAAGAGCTACAACTCGTCAAATAATGCACACTACTAGAGGCGCTGCAGAAGCCAAGAGCTCCTCCTGTACTTCCATAGACTACCGTAAGCATGGCAAGATCCAGGACGATGTACTATATACTTTGTATTGATGATCAGAGACGAAGAAGAAGAAGAAGAAGATTGATAACTACTACGACAGCCGAAGAAGAGGAGCTGCTGCTGCTGATATAAAACGCACTAGAGAATCGACTGTAGTCACTCAAAACGGTTACCAAAACGTTCTCCTGGATCCTAAAGGCCTGAGAGTAGGAACATGACTAGAACTGATCTGGTCATGTTATGGGTATTGAGGAATCATGCAAGAAACCTCTAGATTCTCAAGTTGCAAGTTCCTCGTGATCAAGCGGATTACGAACTGGAGCACACAAGGCATAATAATAATAATAATAATAGTGCAATGCTATACATACTAGGCCTGAGAGCTAGCAGGATCAACTATTGGGCGTACAACACAGGGGACGTTGATGGTGAGAACCATGAAAACCCATGTTCTTCCTCTCCACCAGCTACATAGTTATTATTATTAATAGATGGAATGTGCACACCGCCGCCACCACAGCGAGGAATCAGCTGGAGCCTAAAGCTGGATCCAGGAGCAAGATAGTTTGAAATAAGAAAAACACATGGTGCACGCGGCTGTCTGCGCTACAAAACTGTATGAAAATTCGGGAGCGAGCGGGCGAAATACTTAATAATAATAATAACATCGTGACTGGGGAGCGAGTAATGCTAACTCCGTGCTACCTACCTAATGCACGATTTCAAGCGTCACAAATGGAAACAGTTTTGAAGCGATCGAGCAGAGTGATGATGATGAGTGGCTAGTGGGGTTGGTCATGAGAGAGACAATTACCCATACTAAAGTTGTGTTGGTTCCAACTGCGCGTTGCCGAGTGTGTGGTGCACATGGGCGTACACGTGACGCCATCTTCCTCGTTTCTCGTTCCGCGTCGAGATGTGGGCCCGATTCGGTGTCAACACCGGAGTGCTTCAACAATTTCCTTAAAACATTTCTTCTGAACTGAAATTTTTTCACAAATGAAGATTTTTTTAATCTGGAAAACCCAAGTTCGTCCCTCTACATCTGGAAACCGAATTTCTTTTCTTGGCTCATCAACTGATTCACATCAAATCACATCTACTGTGAAAACCGTGCAAAGCTTTATAATCACACTGCAGATTCAGAAAATGCACAAAGGAATAGAAAAAAAAGGGAAAATTTAAAGGTTGTCAAGTTTGCACCAACTAGATGTCAAAATCTCTCCATTTCAAGAATCAACCGCCTCTAATCGGTTGGATGTGGTGATGGGAGGTGTTCTAGAAGGGTGAAAGTCAAGCATTAGCTAAGCCCATCATTATCGCTTGATTTAAGATGGAGGATACTTGCATCCTTTGCAATGTAATTGAAATGTTTTGACAAAGAAAAATAACCAAGACAAAAAGAGGAGGGTGTTTAGGCCTTTTGAAGTTCCAAATGGCATTGGCACAATCATGTAAAAACACATCAACTTATTTGTGTAAACATTCAAATATTTCAATTGCTAAAGGTAAGCATTGATTAGTGGGGTGTTGGTCACAATAACCCATTTTCTGGCTTGAACAACATCCAAAGCAACAAATTTTTGAGTTGCACAAGATTGGGGAAGTAAATCCATTCACAATGGCAACATCAACTATGGTGCAAATTCCATCTTTGGTGAACACAATGTTGACACAACAAGAGAGGAGTTGAATGCAGTTAAAAGAAACACATGTAATTGTTCTCTTTCCACATGGAAGCCAACATTTCATGCAATGGCAACAAAAATGTCGCAAATTGCATCATGGGTTCTTATGTGTTCGTTGATATGGACACAACATAAAAGGTGGATACCTATAAGATCAATGGGATGTGTGCACACACATCAAGGGATACTTACAATTGAAGGATGTGGTAGTCCAAGTCATGGCTGAAACGTTGTGGAGAAAACTAGGAAAGGTAATCAAAATGCTAAGAAAACTAATTAAGTTGTAAACCAAATGCCCACCGTAAAGCCAGAACATGATAAATTTGGGCACAATGGGCTTAAGATATTTTGTTGGAAAACATGTTAAAAAAGGTATGATGGTGCAAATACTTCAAAATGGAACTATCAAATCGAACTATTTGTTGCTTGATGAAATGTTCAAAAAAAAGAAAACACATGTGTGTTGGGGTCAATAAAAAATTGCATGTTGTTTGAGATTTTATTGGAAAAAAAAAATGTTATTGTCATAAGGTTTTAAAAAGGAAAGGGCAAACCCATCCTTAGGTGGTAGCACTAAGAACCATTTCAAATAATGGTTAAGGAACCAAAACAGTTAAATCATTTTCCGGGGCACTTTTAAAAAAATGTTTTCACAATTATAAAGTATTATTTTTTCATGTTTATCCATCGCATGCTCCAATATATGGCTTGAAGTTTATTTGGGAATTTAAAAATTAATTTTTTTTAAATTTTTATTTTCCTAATAAAAATGGCCCCTTAAAAAATCAACAACCTCAACTTTGGACATTCATAATTAAATTATATTTAATCAATTAATTACCTAATAAAAACCTAGAAATAGAATGATTTCCAAATTACCCTAAGGAAAAAAATCATAAAAAAATTCTCAAATCATGTTTCAAATTTGTGTTCTTGAACCAAAAAGTTCAAACTAGCATTATGTTCTTGAATTTTTTTCAAAATGCAATAATTAGGAACATCAAAATACACAATATTCTTGATATTATTGAGATTTCAAAAAATATGGAACCTAATAAATCTATTCATTAAAAATTTTATGAAAATGTTTATTTAAGTGTTTCCTATGATTTTTAAAAGTTCAATGTGACCAAGAAAATCAAGGTGTGACATTATTAGTGATACCACCCAAAGACATACTATTTTGGTGGTGGTTAATTTTTTGGAAATTAAATAAAATTTGAAATATTGAAAAAATTTCGAAAAAATTCCAATAGAAATATGTTGAAAGGCTAAATCTAGGAAATTTTAGGACGATATTGTCTAATATTATGATGAAAACTTCATATTAGCAAATGTGAAAATAGAATAATTATTGTATCCAATGTGTCTTGAAGTTACAAACAAAACTTGTAATCACATGAAATTTTTAAAGGTTTTTTTAAAAAAAAGTTTGACAAGAAAATACATTCTATGAAATACCAAAAATTACAATTTTGAAGTAACACAAAGCTTCAAGGCACAACACACTTGGCCATTATTAATCTTGCAAAGTGTTCATCATTGTCAAAAAGATCTTTTAAATTTTGGTCTTCAATATTTTCCTTCAAGATGTCACAGTCATCATGAACCAAAACATAAACCTTTTGTATTTGCCTCCATTTGGAAATCCTTTTCAAATGACCTTGAAAATCCACACTTTTCCAACCTTTTACAATCATATCAATATAATATTTCACTTCTTCCCAAGATTCAAAAAATCAAGTGCATAAATTTTCATGGAGAGTTCTAATGGAAAGATCAAGATTAATTTCATTAGCCCTTCCATCTATTTGGTCATTGATGAATGATGTTGTCTACCTTTTGATCACCATGTTGCAAATCCACATTTGATTGAGGCCTTTTGAAGTATGGCATCTATAGGTTGCAGTTTACAAGTGCATTTTGCAAGTATGAAAACACTATTACATAACATGGCTTTTATGTTGGGTTTTGTGACAAAAGTTCCAATCATTTGTGATGCAAATTTGATTGAATTTGTTTTCATTAAGATGATTTTAAATGATTGAAATTACTAGTTGACATATCAATTGTTTGAATGTTAAAATAATTGAAATTAATACTTGATGTGACAATTTTTGGATTGAACTTAAATTGAATCCAAAACAATGTTGTCATTAAACTTGTGATTCTAAGACCAAATTTTTCAAAAGGACCCAACCATGGAAGGTAAGAAGGCCCAAGTGGGACTAACTAAAAGCACAATCAAAGATACCACAAAGATGGGTTGGTGGGGGAGGTGGATAGTTGAGCTTAGAACATTTAAAACCCAATTGGGTGTAAAAAAACACTAACCAAGAATGTAGCACATGTCTAGCTAGCCATCAACCTCGTAAGAGGAGAATCATTATGGATTAATGAGATTGTGGGAAATAATATTTGCTAAAAATGAACTCGAAAGATTTAGAAATAAGAATATGGATTGAACCTCATCATCAATTGGCTACAACAATTTTGGCTTTCCAAGTCGTAGTGTTAAGATAATATATCTCAGAAAGACAAACATTGGGTTGATGATCTTGTGGAAATGTTCATAAAATTTGTAAAGCTTTAGAGGATGGCTAGCTACAGCTTTAGGTTATATATATATATATATATATGTATTGGTACATATTTAGATTGTGGAATAGCTTTACAATGTATATAGAGTCTGATTAATTGCTATTGATTAATTCAAGAGAAATACTAGCTAAAATTGTCGAGAGGTTAATGCAATTTTGCTCCTGCTTCTACTGTTGTTGCTGCGGATAATCAACCAGTTAGTTTAAAAATCTGAGCTAAAGCTACACATCATAATTTTAAAATGGTGCATATTGAAAAAAGTGATTTGCAAATTGACCTGAAAGCGCAAAGTGATTGTAACTTTATGAAACTAGAGGTTTGAATAACAAATTACATATGATCATGTCTGTTTGACAAAACCTAGTCAGAATGTCATTTCACATGTGCAAAAGTTTTATAATAAGCTCAAGTATATTGTGAACATTGGAATCACATTAGCTAGCACAGCCGTCGTCGTGAACCAAGAGTTGATGAAGGCAAAAATCGAGGGAGTGGTGATGGAGGTGGCCCGAATGGGGCAGTGGGTGGACCATATGGACCAACGGGTGAACCGTATGGACGAGAAGTTGGACCAAATGGAGAAAAAGATGGAGAAGAAGTTTGAGCGCATGGAGAAAAAGATGGACAAATTGTTGAGTCAACAATTTGTCACTAATTTTTAACCCTTGAGTTTTTAGTGTAAGTGAAGAATTACTTTTGCCTCCCCCAAAAGTAAGTTTTTAAACCGATTTCCAATTTCAAATAATAAAATCTTTTGTCCCCAGAAATGATTGTTTATACTGATTTCCAACTTCAAGCAAGGATCTTTGCACCCACAGGAAGTGAGTGTTTATTTGTTTGATTCAGATTATGCTCTTTTTCTTCTTCTTTTGTAATGCATACAATCTTCGTGATATCTATCACATGCCTTCTTCTTTGACAAGTAGCAATGCTTTTCAACATTACATTTGTTTTGGATCAGGATTCACTCAGCATATGTTGTTGCATTCTTCTTATTGTTTTCAAAAGTAGGTGGATTCTTCTACAAATTGAGCAGATTACAAGGTTTGGAAATGCTCGTCAATTTTGTTTGCTACAGAGCAAAACGACAAGTGTAATGCAAATGCAAAGCTACTTTAAGTTTTTTTTTTTTGTGGCAATTCATTTTGAATGAACTAACAATAGGGTGAAATCATGGTCAAAGGAGCCAAAGGCACCAAAGTAAAAGTCCTTTTCCAAGGATTGCACATGACACATGTCATTTTTGCATTGGTTTATAACTTAAAATTTTGTATTTCAAATACCCTATTTAACACTACATTTTAGATATCAATACATTTTTACTACACATTGATTTTATATCATGTATATTATGCATTCATGCCCTCTATCACATATGTATGAACAACTTTTGTTAAAGCCACATTTTCAAAAATCCATAATTTTCAAGTCAAAAGAACTTTTGAACCAAATGTGCTTAAATGGGTTATAAAAACTTTTTGCATCAGTTCAAAACCTTTTGCCCTTCTAATCATCAATGTTAAAATCTTTTCCAATTTTCAAAAGCAATGGTGTACATTTAGTAGAGAAAAAGGACGTTTGAAAAAAACAAATATTGTCCACTCTTGAGGTTTGAATGCTTTGAACATGTAAAAATATTTTTGATTTGTGTCAAGCTTTGAACATGTAAACTTTGTAACTAATGGAAAATATTCCAAAAAAATTTATGACAATCCAAACTATTATGCTTCCCTTGTGATCTTTCAAACATACAAAAATGTAGTTTTAAGGAATGTCCACTCATTTGGGTGGTTCCTTTGATTGTGATTTTACCTAATAGTTTGGCAAACCTATGACATGTCATCATGACAATGTCACGATCATAACATATCCAAATTGGGGTTTAAATGTTCACATTTTCAACCACAATTAGGTAAAAACATAATCAAAGGTGTCATCGAAACAAAGCCCGGACACTCCTTAATTATAATTGTATTTTTGTGTGTTTGAAAGATCAAAAGGGAAGCATGATAATTTGGATTCTCATGATGTTTTTTGGAATATTTTCCATTAATTGCAAAGTTTACATGTTCAAAGTTTTACACAAATTGAATATGTTTTTGCATGTTCAAAACACTCAAACCTTGATAATGGACAATCTTTGTTTTTTCAAAAAACCTTTTTTTTCTACCAAATGTGCATCGTTCCTTTTGAAAATTGGGAAGGATTTTAATATTGATGATTAAAAGGGCAAAAAGACTTCAACTAACAATTTATTTTTTATAACCCATTTAAGCACATTTGGCTCAAAAGTGTTTTTGCCCCTAAAATTTATGGATTTTGAAAATGTGATTTTAACAAAAAAAAAACACATATTTAACTAATTTAAGACTTTACTCAACATAGTGAATGGTCAACTTCAATTGGTGGCCACCAAATTTAACAAATATATTATCATTTTTGACATGAATAACATTTTTTTTTAAAAATTAGGAACCTTTAAATTTACAAGTAAAAACATTAAAATTCCCAAAATATAACACCCACCTACACATTTTTTTCAAAAAAAAATTACATTAAAATTATGCAACATTTACATTTCATTGTCCATCCGTTGAAGCTAACTAAATCAAACTCCCAATAGTGAGGAAAAAGATTATTTTGCCTAGTGCCCACTAAGTGAAACATAGCAGATTATCAATTATACATGTCACAAATCAATGTTCCCACTAATGAGAAAACAAAAATTGTATTTACTCAATTACAAAGATTCAAACACAATATGTTAATTCACCCATGGCATCAATCATTATGTTTATGGATCCAAACTTTTAGCCCATACTATAACAAATCATTCACAATATTGGGCTCTTTGAATGAAAGGAAAAAAAAATGCCTAGTGCCCACCAAGGATTAAAATTAAACAGCAACAAAAAATTTTATTCATTATGAATGATCAAGACTATACATGGTTAATTTCTACGATGATAAATTGGTTAAACAATACACCACACCAAACATAAAAGAACCCAAAAAAATAAAAATAAAAATAAGATCAATTCAACAATATAAAAAGTTTTTTAAATCATAAATATAATTTCACCAATATCCCCAACATCCCTCACAACTTAGACCTTGATGCATCATTGCCCCAAATTGGGCAGTATGGAATAGCGCTAAACAGTTAGGTATGTAACTTTGGTGACCCATTTGGATTAGCTTTCCATAGTCTAATTGGAGGACCATCAATGGGACTCCAAACAAGATTTGTGGGGGAAACTTTGTATTGCATGACAAGCCAACCTAACAAATTAACAAAAAATCTAAAAAGATGCATCTTAATATGCCCCACCAAAGTTTCCGAAACATCATTCAAACAACCTACAACCCAAGATTTCAAATTAGGAATCTCATTAATCAACTGCGGAATAGATGATTACTCTTGTAAGACCATGAAAGGCTTCAACAAATTTGCCAAAACTCAATTGTGTTGTTCTCTCAATTTTTTTAACAAATAACCAAAACATCCATCGATATCCTCATGGGTATGGCGCACTACAAGGAACCCCAATTCACCTCTTTGAACATAGCTTTCATGGTGAGCAATAATAAAAATGCCAACAAATGTTAATTTTTACTATTCTTCATGCAATAATCCATTTGTAGGAACAATTTTTTTAGTAAGGGCTTAGGACCAACAAGATGATTCAATGTCCATGATGCATGCACATAACTCAATTTCCCACAAGAAGAATTTTTTTTTTTTCACTACCCAAATTATTAGGTTTTTAATGAAATAGGACAAAAATGCTTAATATGCAACTTGAATAATTTTGGTCAAATAAGCCTAGTTGGTTATAACATTCTTACTGAATTATTTTTTAGTCGTTTTGGATAATCACATGTTGCACTAAATAATTTTTAATTTTAAAATTATGACATGGATATATGAGGTCCCAAGTTAACATGATGTGACATAACATGCCACATCATCATACAAAAAATTTCATTTTTTTTTCCCCGATCATGGAATCATGGATTACATTTTTGTCACGACATGCTATGACAAAATTACATGCCATGAAAAAAATTGAAAAAAATTTTTTTTTTTTTTCAACAAAAAGGTTTTAACGGCATTTGCCATGGTGTACATGTTTGTAAACTACATTTATATGAAATTATTAAGAAATTCAAACTTTGACATATGGTTTTTTTTCAAAATTTATTCAAATGTTACAAATGAAAACATGATTTTGAAGCTTATTCAATAATGTATTCAATATATATATACAAAAATAAAATTTCAAGGTAAAAAAACTAATTGAAAATTGCATGTCATGAATAAGTCTACAAATGTTTTTTTGTTTAAATTGCTTAAAATCTTTGTAAATTCAATGTCAATTCAAATATGCATTCATTAAGTCTTTTACAAGTTTATTTTCATTACATAAAATATGTCTAATTTTTGTAGAATTATAAATTTTTATTTTCCCCAATATGATTAGATACAATTTTTTTTTAATTTTTGCAATGTTACCAAAATGATAATCATCCATATAAAGAATGCCACATTTGGTTTAAAACAAGTACTTTACTTGGAAACTTGTTTAAATATTTCAATATTATGGTTACTTATTATCTTTTATTGTTAAAAAAAGAATTTAAAGAATTTAAATTTGATCAAAAAATTTTCAAATTTTTTTTCTTGATGTTGTTGCCCCTTTACATTGGCAAAAATTGGCCACAAGAAGAAACAGTGATTAAGTAGTCAATATATGTATTTAATTATCAAAACCATATTCATTTAACAAGATTAATCATACAGTAATATAAATGATTATTTACATAACTTTGAAAAAAAATCACAATTTTTTTTTTAATGATGTAGAATATATTTTACATTTTTTTCCATTTTTAAAGGTAAATTTTGGGTTTAAATAGTTGGATTACAACCCCCACCACCCCCCCCACAACAACCAACATGTTTTTTTATTTTGAATTTTCCTAATTTGGCAATTCTTGTTGGGAATTTTTTTTTAAAATAGTGCAAATTCAAGAAACAATGAAAAAAAAAATGCCAAAAAATTGAAATCCAAAAAAATAAATAAATAAATAAAATAAAATCTTAAATGACATAAATCTACAATGGGTTCTAGGACTTGTAACCAAGATACAAAAATATTTTGATAAATTTGAACCTCCATATATGGCTTATAGTCAAAACAAAACAAAATTTTCTTATGCATGATCTTGAAGAAGATTACAAAATTGAAAAAATAAAAAGATTCTAATAATCACTAATGTCATTATTATTATTTCCATTTATAAATCATTCATTTTATTTTATTTTAAATGGAAATTTTTAATTCATCTGTAAATATTTAAACATAAATTTGTAACAAATAAACTTAAATTTTTTAATAAACCATGTTTTAAATAAATATAATAAATATAAAAATTGATAATTTTTCATTATTATTGTTATTATTATTATTATTATTATACTTAATTTTTTTTTTAATTAATCATTTTTTTAACATGGAATTTTTTTTTCATACACCAGAAAAAAAAAATGGGGAAAAAATAGGGATTATTTATGGGGGTTTTTTTTATGTGGCATCATGAACATTCATAATAATAAACTTGTCCATGATATTTAAAACAAAATAGGGAAAAAACATACATTCTAATTTACATAAATATACAAAAGTTTAATATGTGAAAAAAAATTAATTTAAAGGTTTACATGCATCCTAAACTTTGCATGCATGAACATTTTGACCTAATCACTAACCCATTCAAATATAAATGTGAAACATTAGGTTTTTATGTGGGTTTCAATATATATACTAGTAAATGCAATATGCAACATTTGAATAATGATTTCAATAAGCTCAAAATGAATGATTCAATTCATGTAAAGATGTTGTTAATTCAACAAATGTGACAAAAATCATTAAATCATTCAATTATATGCAAAATATTGAATTGCATGTGTTTTGGTATCTTATAATAAGTGCAAGATTCAATTTGTGAATAATTTTTTCAACATATTAAAAGTGAATGATTCAACTTTGATAATTGAAGAAATGTGAAAAAAATCATTCATTCACTCCCATATAAATGTGAGGTTTAAGATTGTTAGATTTATTTTAATATATTATGGTAAGTGTAAAATGCAACTCCTAAATGATGGTTTCAACATGTTAAAAGTTGATGGTTCAACTAATGTGCCATGTTGATAATTGAAGAAATGTCAAAAAAATAAGTAACTCATTATAATGCATTATGTAAATAAAGATAAAAGCTACCTCAACTTTCATGTCAAGAATTTGAAATTATTAAAAAATTAAAGAAGGTCCAAATTATACTCATAAATGAACAACATAATGAACATAACACCTATTAACAATATTCACTATTAATTAATGCAACAAGCCACTTGTGAACTTAAAATGGGCAAATGTAGTTGAAATGTAGTCATATCAAACAATAGTCGCAATGTGTGGGGTGAAAAAGAACAAGATTTCTTATGATTAGACAATAGGTTCTAACATGTCACAAACATGTGGTAGGATTCTTAATTTCCTCTCAAACATGTAACCAAATTTTGTTAAGCCCTTTTTGGATGGTTGCTAACCCACCTACCTCACAAACTTGGGTACACAAAATTTTGTATGTAGTTCCCAAAGTTCTCATGTGTGTGTTATTTGAATTCATCACATATGCTTAGTCACATATGTACAAAGCTCCATATCAAAGAATTATTTCTCGGCTACACTATATCACCAAATTGATTGAATCAAGGTTTCATTTCAAGGAAGATGTGTTACATTACTTAGCCCATTATGGCAAAAGTATTCATTTTGGAAAACCCAAAATAATAATAATAAAATTGTTGGTGTACTCGTTCATTCATAATTTCAAAGTTAAAATAAATTTCTCTGCAGAAAAATTGTGATCACAATAATCATCATAGAGGTCTTTTTTCTCACATTATTCGCTTATCTCTTCTTGCTTGCTTGAGTGTTAGGTTAGGCATCTGCAAAAGGAAACAAACATATGAATTGAAGGAATGATCTTGTTGAGAGATTTAGAGCGTATTGCAATCTCATATGATGTTCAAGCTTTGTACATGTGTGAGGGTCAAGCCTTCAATTCTAGTCTTGTGTTTTGACGGTTCTTACTTTGATGTTTAGGATTCAAAGAATAAAGTGTATGCAAAAGTTTCAAATCTGCAGACTATAACGGTTTTGCAACAGGATGCACGATTTGCTAGCATTTAATTGATAAGCTTAGTGTGTGATTTCTACACATTCAAATTTTCTGAATGAAAGTTTCACAAATCCATTCTGAGCAAGTAGCACACCCAGCACATTTGTGTCATGCTTTTTCACTTACATAATAATACACAGTCAGAGGCTCACATTTAGGTCACATGTAGGTATTTATTTCGTTGGGTACAGCCATTGTACCAGGATTCAGTTGAGTTCAAGGGTTCAATTATTTCTGGATCAGCCTTGTTCTCTGCATTATTCTGCATTGTTGCAACATTGCTCACCTTGCAGAAATTCACAGGGATTAAAACTGCAGTTGCATTGAGCATCTCTTCAATTGGCATCTTGTGTGTGCCTGCAATATACAAAAATTGTGCTGAAATTATGTGGAAAAGAACAGTTAGAAGATGCAATTCATGCACAAGGTAATTCATTCTGAACCTTTGTTTCCCATCCTCATGACTTTCATATTCATATTGAACATTCTCACAATGGTCTTGACCTACATCACAGTTTGCATAGTAAGGCAAAGTAAAGCACAAAGTGGAGGTTGTGTAGTCAACATTTACTGAGCTATATCAAGCTATGGTGGCCACTACTAGTCAGGAGATTTACAATGCACCCACCTTGCACTCCTTTGAAGAGTGCGTCCTGCATGGTTTGTTTGTGCACACAAAGTTCCTAATTGTCATTCTTAGTCAAGTCTGATCAGCATTCTCCTCAATGGAGGACTACTATGTGAGAAACTGTGCACCAATTGTGCAAGCCGGTTTCATAGACTTAATATATCTTGATCATCGAGGTGATTACACTTTTGAACTTGTTGTCTGGATTCTTAGAAATCAGATTGCAAAGTAGCCTTTTTCTAAGTCCTGCCATGCATGTGTAGAGTTTAGACCAGTGCTGGCCAATTATTGATTTTTCCCATAATCATCAAGTTAATTAAAAGAAACTTGGGTGCTAGTTAAGTTATGCATATTTTTGGTAACAATTATCAGTTATGCATAATGGTAGGTTTTCAAATACCCAGTTGATAATAATCAAGAAAATAATCACTAAAACTATTTAGGATTATAGTAGGGTTACAAGTTATATAGCTGTCATTTACCCTAAACCCTATTTACCAGAGCTCACAACTATATCCTTCCCCGGTTATCCATAAGTCCTATCCATAAGGGTTATGCATAGGTTACAAAAATGTACTGCACATGGTTTTCTATGAGGTATTTCAGACCAGACAAAATAAGTTAGGTTATTTGATATACCCTTATTCAAATAACATTATATCAGAAATGGTTACCTAGTTGCTTGCTTTTATATAGAAGAGCCATGGTTATGAAGTTAAAGAACCCAACCCGGCGGGGATTTGGTGCCACCATTTCAAATACCCATCCAATGCCGCCTAAGCACCTGTGACTACAGATTGAACATGTTCCCAGCCATGTAAGTGGGTATCAACTTGAGTACCTAGATGAAAAAAGGCCTGAAAAGAATCAGTGCACCAATCCACTGGATGCCTGTTATGACTCAGTTTTGGATGAACCTCAACTGAGTTAACATCTGGTTTCATCTTGGTAACTCATTCTGTAAGGAAGCACCAGGCCACATGTATATGCAGGTAGATAGGTAGGAAATTAGGTGGCTACTAGGTTTATAGGGGGTATTAGAAATTGCACCACACCCTTTTGGGTATCAGGGTGGTTCTTAGGGCTGATGACTGCGATGGTTCTCAGAAATCAAATACACAGGTTCTGATATATGCCCGTGGTTATCAAAAACCAAAGACCCAGTTCTGCTGTATCACCTGTGTTAACTCATTGCTTATGGAGGACTTAGTCAGATTTCTAGCTTTCTTTTTTTTTCTTTTTGAAATTGTCATATTTAGGCTCTAGTGGCTCATTCACCAAAGTATAATAAGCATTCTAGAGTTTCCAGTTCTCTACTTGTCTTGTAGTCAGATTTGGCTAAATCCTCTTGTGGGTGGTCGCCACTTTTGGAAGTGGCAAAATGAGAAAATTGAAAGGGGAAAAAAAAAAAACACCTGCCACCTTGAGCGAAAAGCACCCACCCACCCATGTTGTTGGTACTATGATAAAAGAATTCCAAAAATCCATTTAAACTATTTCTAAATATTACACTAAATGGGCGTATGTGAGTTCAAATCTAACATTTTCCTAAATATTACAAAATAAGTTAGGTTATTTGATATACCCTTATAAGTTAGGTTATTATGTCTGGGTTTTTTTTTGAAAAACCTACACAACATTGGTATGGAGTAGCGTTGGGTGATTCTTTATTTTTATGAAGAAGCTCAGGTTTCAATTTGGAAAAATAAGTTGAAATTGTCTCAAATTTTTTTTCCCGATTTTGAAAATCAAACCTAGTCTGGATCTGGTTATTACTAACCGAAACTTGAAGAGAAAAATCAATATGAGAGCTCATCCACACACAAAAGAAGCGCAGATCAGAAATTAAGATTGCTCTGGAATTGATAGAACTAGCTATACAACAATGACAAAGACAACAACAGGGTTTTGTCTCTACAAGTCGTAAGCTGGTTTGCCACTGAATTTAATCTCAGCTGGGTTGGCATTCTTTCCAATGTTCCTGTAGTTGATTCCCACACCAGACCG
>Ga0116227_10008204_pt1 | contig 19861 bp, 16 predicted proteins | sample S1TSphgellanicum_FD_89693 | JGI IMG/M metagenome (GOLD analysis project Ga0116227, IMG submission 89693) | Host-associated microbial communities from peat moss isolated from Minnesota, USA - S1T2_Fb - Sphagnum magellanicum MG | ecosystem: Host-associated > Plants > Peat moss > Unclassified... | reverse complement strand
CTGCCCTGCCCTGCCCTGCCCTGCCCTGCCCTGCCCTGCCTTGCAGTGTTTGTCGTGACAGACAGACAGACACCTCGGTTCAGGTCCTCGAAGGTTTTGAGGACCTCGCTCGTTTCAGGACCTCGTGTTGTTTTTATCGTGACAGACAGACGGACGGACACACTGTTGCTTTTATATATAAGATTTGTGGTGAAAGGGCTATTAATTATGAAGACTGTTGAATTCATTTGGTTGCAGAGGTTGACATATAAACTATGTCCATGGATTGTCTTCCCATCCAAGAAAAAAAAAATTGAAGAAATTTTACCAAGCTTGGTTGAGAAGACCATGATCATGACTACACATGTGCAAGTTGCCTTAGCTGATTATTTATCAACCACCTACACTTTTGACTTATGGATGTCAAAGGGAGCACATGATGTGTTTGTTGTTGTTGTTAATTTTATTTCAAGTGATTGGGAGTTGAACCATGTCACCATTGGGTTGTTTGAAGTGATGGACACAAGTGGTGCAAGTATGGCTCCTAAATTACAAAAGTTATTGAACAAGTTTTCCTTGACCCAAAAATTGTGGCTTACATTAAGGATAGGAAGACTTGTGTAAATGCCTTGACTTCTATTATATCATGCATTAATTTGGCTTTGTTGGAGGCATTTGATGAAACTTTTGTTTGGGCCATGCACTTTCAAAAGTGTGTTGATACACCATTATAATGAGAAAATGTCTATTTATAGATGCACATTTGTGCATCTATAAAGGTTGCTTAATCATCCATTTATAAATGTATTACATGGCCCAAAAAGTCTAAAAAAGGTAAGCAAACGTGGGAAAAAACTTGCATTGAGTTTGGGTTGCAGCTTATAAAATTACACACACTCATGAAAACAAGGTAAATCATTTAATTGATCTCTGAAAATAGTTTTTGGATTTTGGATTTTCTAACAACACATTATTTTTGTGTTGTTAATGTTTTTTGGTTTTCTAATTTCTAATTATTTATGTGCTTAATGGGTGTCATTTTGTTTAATTATTCATCATAGATTTGCAAATTAAGTGTTATTGTTCTAAGATGTCCTAATTTTTTGAAGCACCATCACATTATGCTCCAACCAAAAGCTTGTGGCATTATGATCTCATGTTTCATCTCTAAGAATCTAGGTTATATGTGAAGTTATGGTCAAAGTTTTTCCCTTATTGTCATTGGCTGTGTTTTGAACTAAAGTTGTGGCCATCGGTTGTTTTTAGATGCTTTGTAGTTTATAATATTGAATTTTCAAAATATTCAAAAAGAGTTGGCATTTCAAACACTTCCTAATAGCCTTGCTGAAGAAGATTTTTTTTAGCATGAGTTGAAGGAATTTGTGGTTTGCATGAAATGAAAAATTCTAGAGGTTCTTCAACCCCTCATTTCATTTCTACATGCATTTGATAAAAAGTAAGGTCATAATATGTTGGTTTTGATGCTTGATTTGCAGTTTAAAAACATGTGACTGGTGACTTGCTATGATTTTGCTATTGATGCTGTTGCTAAATATGATGAAAATTTATTGTTGCCTTTATTAATAGAAGCAAGCAAATTGTTGATATCTATTAGTGTTGAAGAAATTGAAAATCTCCAATTTCAAGATCATGTTAAATATTTATTTCACCCCACATCAACAATTGTAGACATTTATAGGGATCTTGTGTCAAAGGAGTTGGTTGGAATTTGTCAATATCTTGTTGATGTAAAAAATTACAAGAATGCCTTATCTTAGAGGGCAAAGATTAAAAATAAATTCCAACCATTGCCATATTAGCTCAACATATTCTTGACATCCTAGCTAACCAATTTGAGACAAAACATATTTTTTATGTGGTTGCATTTTGATTACACTCTGTAGATGTCATCTCCAAATGGACAATATGGACAAGTTGATATTCATCACTAAAAAATGGCCATCTGAACCACAAATTGGCTACTTGAGCCCCATTAATATTGCATATGCATGTCAAGTGTGCTAACAAAATTAAAAGCTGAATTTGAAAACCAAAATGAAGGCAAAGATATATTAAACTTCCATGATTCTTCTTGATTTGATAGTTTTCTATATGGTGGTGGTTGGATTTGTGTTACAAGTATTAAATTGAAAATGATGAATTGAATCATCTATCAAGGTGGGTGGGTTTGGGGCAATTCTTCCATGATTCCACTGAACAATCTTCAATCTCACACTGTAGTTTGGAAAAGAATTGTGGCATATGCTTGGGTTTGTTGCTTACAAGTTTATGTGTCTTTAACATGTCTATGTTTGTTTGTTTGTTGTCTCTTCATTGTGTTTCATTTGTCATGTTTTCAAGGAAAATTTCTTCAATGTTTATTTGTTGTGTTTTCATTGAGCTTTGTCTTTTGTGTCTTAAAAGTAAACATCTTCACTATCTATCTATTGTGTCTTTTGTCTATTGTGTCTTCAACATTGCTATGTTTTTAGTTTTTAGTTAATATGTTCTCAACATTCTATTCAATTTTCAAATTCTACGTTTTCAATGTTGGTATCTAGTGTCTTTAATTTGTTGTCTTTAACTTTCAATCATATCTTCAATTTAAATTTGTCTTGAGTGTTTGTTTATTATGTCTTCAACATTTTGTTGTTTCCTCAAATTAAATGTTTTCAATGTCTATTTGTTGTGTCTTCAACTATAATGTCTTAAGTTTGTTATGTCTTTAATATGTTATATCTTTTAGTTTAGTGTTTTTAGTTGTTGCGTCTTCAATATGTTTTCAATATGTTGTGGCCTTAGTTTAAGTGTTTTAAACTTTAATTTGGTGTGTCTTTCGTTTTTGTTTCTTTTAATTTTTTATGTTTTCAATTTGCTAGGTGTTTTCAGTTTTTTGTGTTTTATGTGTGTTTTATGTCTCCAATTTACAATTTGTTGGTTGGTCTCAAGGATTTGTGTGGAGGGGTGAATGGAAGATGGAACAAAAGAAAAGTTGCCTAAACTTAGAACCATCCAACATGACAAAAGACCTTCATTATGATTCACTATTTGGGTTAGCCTTTAAAGTTTAAAGTTATATTTGTGCATTCAAGTTGAAGCAAATCTTTCATGGAAATTTTTTTAGCTTGAAGTTCCACCATGAACCTTTGAAGTTTTCTATTGCTTGTAAATGGTTAACTTTGGTTTGATATTTCAAAAGCTTGTAAATGTTTAATGGGCTATGTTTCCAAAATGCAAAAACTTGCCTTGCCTTGTAATGTTGATGTGTGTTGTTAAAGACCCGACACTTAATTTTGAAAGGGGGTCATTTAAATATCATGATAAAAAAACCTATGTATACCTGTCCGGGTATCTATTAAAAATTGGGGCTTGTACCCAATTAACCACATACCCAAACCCATGCCCCCACCTCATAATCCCCACTGACTGAGTTTCTAAAACTCAGACCCAGTGGGTTCTATACATCTTTGAAAACTCAGAAAACCACACCCAGTGTGGGGTGGGTTTTGATTTTAAAATAAAAATCGGGTCTGGGTTCTAGAAACAGCCAATTTGTGGAATTAGCAGAATTAACAAATTGTCAATACAAGAGACATGAGGTGCATAATTTGTGCAACTTTGTGCAGTAGAAATGACCAAAGCACTCGTCAGTCAGTTTCCTACATTTTGGTATGGAACTATGGCTCCTTTTCAGAAGTGGGAGTCCTTAGCACACTACCCATGCCTCCTATGACGAATTGGACGTGTAAAGGTATTGATGGTAAACAGACCAAAAGCAGTAATTCAAATAACACATTTCTTCCAAGAAAGGGGGCGGGGGGGGGGGATGTAGTTTGTGCCAATTAGTTTTGACCCTGTGGCTCTCTTTGCTCTGTTTTTGTGGGACTACTGCCTTCTTTTCATAAAAGTGACTTTGTGATTCTCGAATATTTAATGTATTGTGTCTACTGCCTCCTTTTGCCAAGTGGTTAGTTTAATTCATATTTTGAAATGTAAAGAAACCTAGTCAGTTCTAACAGAGCAATAATCCACATGAATTATTACTCTAATGAGTACCACGTAGAAATGAATGTACGGTAGGTTACATAACAATAATAGTTAAGAAAAATTCGAACAAACCTGACCATGATGAGCCAAATAAAGTACCCATGTCCAGCTAAAATTTGCCCACAAAAGACAAAGGGAACCGCCCTTCTGTTTCAAAACTGTTGTGGAAAATGGATATTGGGAGTTTAAAGTTAGGCCGACAACACTGTCTGTGGAAACATCGGTTTTGAAAAGACTTGTTTTTTCTCCCTTTTTATTTGGGGCACTCTGCTTTTTCTGTAGGCATGCAAACTTCAAAGGGTAATTGTAGGGAGGGAGGGTAAATGTGAATTCTCGAAAAAGTAGACTGCATGGATTAGAGTATTTTCTATGGCCTTGAGAATAAGGTCAATCTTTGTTTTCCTCCTTTTTTACTACAGAAATGGTCAAGCCCTTGCCCATTATGTTATGAAGGTGCCAGTTTAGCCCATTAGAACAAGTCCCATGATACACCCAACAGAAAGGGGAGGGCTCAAACCACTCCATAACGTTAAGATCTGGGGTTGCAAATTCAACAACTTTGGTGAAAATTAGGTTCAACAGACATGTTTTGATCATTATAATGAGTGCATGATCATCCAAAAATTATGTTAAATAATATGATGAAGAAAATGACCCACCTAATCTGCCACCCCCACCCCAGATCTTAACCCCTGAACCTCAGAGAAAGCCAATATGGACTGCTTTTTAATGTAAATTCGCACGTTTAGGGCTTAATGTGTAGGGTAAGGCCCCACAAGGGGGGCTTTCCTGGGACCCAGCAGAAAGCATTGGCCGATCACGTGGATTTCTCTGCCTTGTGCCAGGCCCCCAATTTCTGGGATACCCCCTCCAAGGCCATAGGTATTCAGTTTAAGGAATTAGATAAAATTTGTTTAGCAGATGGAAAAGGGAAATACAAGAGAATTACCCGTAAAGTCTTGAGCCTCAGTTGCACCCTCATTTGATGCTTCATCCCCTACTGGCTGTTGTACGCAAAGTAATGAAATTTTATTAAATAAGGGTATGAAATACTGAGACTCATGATTAAATGCACGAGGCGCCAGAACACTTATAGCTACAGTACACATTGCAGGAGCAGTGATTGGTTGAAGGCGTTCAGGAAAAGAAAGGACCGGGCAAACTCAGTTTAGCACTGAGTTTCATGCCCCGTTGAGCCCAATGTACCTTTTTTTCCCAGTTTTTTGAAATCTCATCCACTATGTGACCAAACAGGGGGTTCCGGTGCCGTCTTTTCCTGACTTTACGGATAACTTTAATGAAGCACCTTAGAAACCCCCTTAAGTGTGATACCTAGCATGCATGAAGTGCCATCCCAGCGTGTGTCGGTCGTATTCCACCATTTAAGGTATGCGACCATTGTCTTTTTTTTAAAACCCAGTCTGTATACAAACAACGGTTACAAGCAAGGGTTTTAATGTTAGACGAGAGAATATACACAATTATACAGGGTCGCTGGAATAGGCTTGAGCCTAGGGATGAAGAAAAGCCTAAGTGCCCAATGAGATTGTTACAATGGGAGCCAAGAATTGTTTTGAGGAGTTCTCATCAGTAAACACTTAAATATTTCTAGTAGCCTCATAGGCTTGTGCCTAGGTGTGAAGTAAAAATTTCTGACCAACTCCTTTGTAAAAATTGTTTCAAATTGGTGGGGTTGCCTTAATGAATTAGTACTTATTGTTACATGTCCTTTGCATGTGGCTCCCGCAAAAGACATCCAAATTGCAAGGAGTTTTTGATACATGCTTCTTATATTTCATTAAGGGATGCACTTTCCCTACCATTTCTGTACACAAATTTTCAACTTTGCAACCTCCTCCTCATACAAAGAAATAGTGCTTTAGCACATTACTTGTGGTATTTGTTTTTTTCAATTTTTGGGTGTAGTCAAAGTGATGATCATCCATAAGAAGGTTTAGCCAAATTTGGCTACAAGATATGAAAGTTAAAAGTTTAAGCATCCTTTTATATTTTTGGTTACAATCCCAAAATGAAGGGGTACACCTTCTTGTGGGTTTCAAGTTGCATATTAAGGTCATTTAATTGAGATAGCACTCTTAATCATAATGAGCAGCAAGGTCACAATTTGTTTAAATGTCACAAAAACGGTAAAGGTGTTGCAATCTTTTAATAATTTGAAATTTTAAAATATTTTAAAACATTTCCACCAACCTTCTCACCTAAACATATGAATTGCACAATATTTTTCTTTTTATCATCTTCCTCGATCCAACTCATCCTTGGTGTGGCATCAATGCCTTCCAATGTTGTTAACCTAAACAATGGCCTATCATGATGAAAATTTAAAATAATATTTTCTTTTGACAATTCCCATTTTGAGAGAAAAATTTCTTACTTCTTATATAATCTTTGATATTCTACCTATTATAGACGAGCTTGAAATTGCTATTATACATATGCTTTAGGAATGAATCTCTCTACAAATCTTGAATGACATTTCTATTGTAATCCGTAAATTAGTTTACACCAATAGAGGTTTAAATGTTTTGGCAATTGAAGTGTTGTTGCAACCATGGGGTTTGGTTCTTAGGTAATTTTTCATCATCATCATTTTCATCTAATGTAATTAGCATTGTGGACTCATCACCCTCACCAATCTTATCTTGATGGTCCAAATTGTTGTTTATTACGATGGTTTTGTTAGAACAACATTTATATATTATCTACAATTAATTTCCTTGGAAAGTGATAATTAAATATTATACATATAATTTCTATATGATCAACATGCATGTTGATATAATTAGGCTATCAAGAGAAATATTTTATTATACTTTCCCTAAAAAAGTTCACAAATAGTATGACAAGTTCCTATATGTTCAAATGTGAAAAGACAATTCAACATTTAAATACTAATTTTTTTTGTTAAATATTTTATAATAATCAAATCTCATGTTTTGAAATTATTATTATTCATCCTTTATGACAACGATTAATTATCTAATGGTCCAATTGTAAGCATAACTTCAAAAGATGGTGGAAATTCTAGATAATGTTTATGATTCACAACAAGTCATTTGGCAAGGAATGACCATTGATATAATGTCTAGTCTCATTCCATTGAAATGGTCAAATGATGAAAACTAAAAATGACATCATCCAAATTGGGTCAATATTTTCATTTTCAATTTTGATTTCAAAACTTAAAAGCATTTTTTGTCGCATTTTTTCTTTATTTTTCTTTTTAAACAATTCACCTAAATTTTAGGAGAAAATTTGTTTTGGAATTTTTTTGGCTAGATTTTTACAATGTTTTTCATGTTAGACCTTGATGTAGTTTTTTGTGGCCAATGTTCTACAATTTGGACAATTTTTTGAAAATGCGCTACCAATTCATGCTAAATTAAAATGTTAATGATGAGTTACATTAGGATACTGGAAATAAATAAATAAAAACATAAATTGTTCATGGGGTACAATCTTTAAAGAATCACATTTGGAATTTCAATATTTTGAGTTTGCTAAAAAAATATTGTATGAAACATTTTTGTGCCAAATACTTACAATTTTTTTTTTTTTTAAATTCTGCAAAATAAATGATGGCTTTGGGAAAATGCTTTGCCAAGGGAATAACAATTATTTAAATATGACCATTATTATATTTGCATTAGTATTGAAATATGTAAAGTATGTAAAGGGATGTTTGCTTTGTTAGTGAAAGTTATGACAACTAGAAATGTTCCTAACCAAGGGATGTTTTTGTAGCCACCATGATTATGGATGAATTTTATGAAAAATGTTGTGACAATTGTCATTGAAATGTTTAAAAACATCTAATGTCTTTGGATTCCTTGAAAATCAAATTGTAAAGATAAGTATATTGTTCAATCAAAAGAAAGTAATTTTTAAAAATGTTCAATTTGATAAAATAATTACCTCTTTTCTCAAAGAATTTCTATAACAATTGGCATTCAATAATATAAAAAAACACTTAATGGGTTATGCTCCTTATTTAAGACCAATTTTTTTAAAAGGAAAAAAATGATTTTTTGAGTTTGCAAAATTGGTTAATGTTTGTTAAAAACATACATTTTGTACACTAAATATTGGCAAAACATTTTTATAAGTGTTTTGCAAAATAAATTGCCTTTGACAAACAGTTGGTATACATGAATTGTGATTGATCTATGAAGAAAGGTTGTTTGTTTGTTTGTGTTGATTGACACATGTTGACATCTCCCAGATGACATAGCTTGTGCCATGTTCTTGGTATCATTGGAAAGTTGTCAATGAGTCAGGATGCCCCAACTTGGTTTCATAATGTTAACTATAATCATAATTGTGATTATATGTTATAACTTAAAACTCAATTTTTTGAATTTTGGGTTTTGGAAAATAGCTGTTTGTTTCCTAAATGTATAACAAAGTTATCCACAAAGTTTGTAAAACTCAAAATCAAAATCCTAAGTTACAATGAAATTGAGGATGACAATGAAAATAAGGCTCCGTAGGGATTATATAAGGAAAAATTTAATTGCCTACCCAGGTTATGGATACCTATGGGATATTTAGGGAAGTTATTTTGGGTTTACCTAAGGGGTTATCTAAGGACTATTTAGAGACACTTAAGGGTCTATTTAGGTTATGGAATATCTAAAGACTACTTAAAGAACTACATAACTTAAATAGCCCATAACTTAGCTAGGCCCCTTAGTGGTCTCTAGGTAGTACTTGAGTAACCCTTTAGGTTACTTAGGTAGCATTTCAAAATAACCCTTAGATATTTCCAACATAAGACATTTTTTATAGCATTTTATGTAGGCTTTGTGTAACTTTCAAAGTAGCCCTTGGGTATCCTCTAACCTAGATATGCCCCTTGGTAGGACCTAGGAAGACTCTAAATAAGGTAGTTTCGAGGTAATATTTTAAGTAGGCTTTTAAATATGCCCTATGTATTGCCCCCATGTAGGCTTTGCATCACCTTTATCCTACTCTGGTAGGTGAGGAAATAGGGAGTCCATTTTAGATAGGTAACCCATATGTAGGTAAGGAAGTAGGTAGGCCCTAATCTAGTTAACCCCTTATCTAGGTAGGCTCTTAATCTATGCGATAGCCATAACCTAAGTATACTATAGTACAATTTAAAAAGAAACTATGGTAACCACTTTGGGGGTTCATCTTTACTTTGAAGGAGTGATATTCAAATTTTTGGATAGCTCAAAAAGGCAAATGACTGAGTAGGACCAAAATCAAGTTGAAAGTGAGGATAATTTTAAGGATAATTTTACACGATATTTTAATATATGTCGTGTATAAATAAAAAAATTACACAAATTTTCGCAACTTAGAGAGTCTTTATTTCAGAAAATGAAAAAAATGAAAAATTTGTGATTTTTAGGGGCTTTTTTTGCATTTTGGGAATAAAAATTATTGAATTAGCCACATTTAGACCTATTTAGACCAAGGCATTTCCTAGGTCGCCACTTGTAATAGCACTTTTGTAAAAATGCTACAGCTCGCCTAGGACAGTCTTCATTTAATGCTAATTAATGATGGGATTCTCGCCAGTGGACTAATTTAGGAATTTGAGGCAAACAAAGCCTGGTCATGTAGTTTCATGTAAATTTTCCTAAATGCTAGAAAGATGATTGTTTAATTTGTTTATACAAATAAATGGAAATAGTTTAATTACTTGTTGCAAAATTTTAACATCAATAAATTAAATTCAGAAATCACGTGTTAAAAAAAAAATCAACCATACAGAGTAATTCAAAAGCAAGAAAAAACAAGTACAATCAAAATATGAAAGGTATACAACCTTAAGCATCCTTCCATATCACCACAAATGTTTTATGTAATTTTTCGAATTTTGGCAATTTCTTTATTTAAAAATGGAATTTGCAGCAGAATAGTCTGTTCTTAAAAAATTCACAAAATGGCGAAATTCTGCCACAAAAGCAATGTCTCTACACTCATCTCTCATCCGCGGGCTCTCCTCTTCGGACGGACCTCCGCGTCTCTCTTCTTGCGCGATTGTTTTTCTGTCGGCGAGAATTGTAGAAAGGTTTGTTGCACGTGTCTTCACACTTTTCGGATAGGAAGGCTTTGTACGAGGTGCGCGGCAAGCGATTGGTAAGCAAATCAGCATTTCTTTGTTATTTATTAATATCCTGTTCTTCATAGATTTTTCTTAAACATTCTGGCTATGGTGATCCGCATTGTTGATTTCGATGTCGAGAATTACTAGTTGATGCTCGTTCGTTTCTATGTTTTTCTGATCCTGTGAGAAGTTTTCTTTCCGGGGAATTAAAATTTTCTGGCACGCTTTGTTGTTTCCAACAGTCTGTTGCGGTGGTGGTTTCTGCATCCGAGTTTGCTGCATTTGCGTCTGCGCGACATCCTGATGCGGTAAGGTTCTGGAAACATACGAGTGTTCCGTGTGTTCGATCATGCTGATTGCTAGAGAAGGGACAAGTGCTAGCAAAAGTCGACAACTCGTCGACACACATCTCGATGATCAGAAATACTGCATCATATAAATGGTACCTGCCTGTAGCCGATGCCCCTGGAAGTCCTACTGATCCGAGGGGATCAGATTGCAGTTCCGACAAACCGAACTATCACCACGATATATACATAAGTTTGTCGCGCGAAATGTATAAATCTCCACAAAACAAGCATCATAGGTATGTAATTTAGAGTTTCAATTGCAAATTTCCTGATCGACGAACAGGATGTAAGTTACAAACTGATGTTTTGAAATTTTTATTTTCTCACAGATATTAAGCATGAAACTTCTTGTCCGTTAGTTACAGAGAGTTTCTGTGCGGGGAAGATTATTGAAGGAGACTTGTCTGCTGGCAATAGATCAAGAGGAATTGATTTTTTGGGGCAGTGATTCTGAAGTTATTATGCAATCAAGAGAAACTACATTGGGAGAGGAAATGTTCACAACCAATTAGTATCAGTGCACAGACTTGGTTCTTTGTATTACCTTGTGTTGAGTCTTATGGTGGTTGTTCATATGACCCACCAGTCCAGCAACAAGTATGCAATATCACATTAGAAGGGAATAATTTAAGCAGCAGGAGTCCTATAGGAGATGCATGATTTTGTTTGGCAGGTAGTGAAGGTTTGTGATTTTGATGTCGCTCGCTTAAAACCTACACCTATGAGCAGCTCGGAGAAGGGGCGTGACTTGGTGAAATGACAGCAGAGACAGGAACTTACCGCTGGATGTCTCCTGAGGTATCTATTCAACGGCACTCCTTCACTCCTAGGAGTAACAACTCACTGGTGAACAGTGTACTACATGGGAAGGACGTCTCTTGTGATGCATCTCATGGTGTGTTGTCCCACCTCCAATAAATGGTCTGTGTGAGTCAATCATCAGTTCAGTGGATTTCCAATTTGTGTCTGAAACGCATGCTGGTATGACTGTGAAAGGCCTTGGAGCACAAACTATATGATCACAAAGTGGATGTTTATTCATTTGGCATTATGATGTGGTATGCTCCTGTTCTACTTCCTGATGTAAAGCACAGTTGATGGTGTGACAAGCTAGCCATGAAACAATTTATTTCACTAGAATTTTACAGTGCTATGACATTACTGGTCTTGAGACTGTTATTTCTCGTGTGCTGATGGCCGATTTCCATTGCCTGTACATGCTTTGTTGCATGTGTGAGCAGGGAGGTGCTGACTGGTGGGGTTCCATATGATGGTTTTACACCACTGCAAGCAGCAATTGGTGTTGTGCAACAGTCTGACTCAGCCTTTTTCACCTGGTTGTTTGGTCATGTTCACAGTTGTTAAAGTACCTTTTTGCTGTCCCCATTGCTGTGTGAGGCTTTTTCCAGATTTTGCACTTTGCATAGTTCTTTTGTCAAAACTGAGATTGAGAAATGAAAGGGAGCACAGTATCTGATGGAAGAATGTGCTATTGCAGGGGGGTTTGCCCTGAGATACCTCCCTTTGTACCTGAGAAACTGTCTCTTTTAGCTCAGCAATGTTGGCATCAAGACCCAAAGCAGCGGCCTGAATTCTCTGAGGTACTGCTCCCATTTTCAAATTTTTGATGTTATTGAGTGCTCAGTTAGGTAAAGTAGGAATTTCACTTCTCCGAGTATCTTGTGAACATCAACCTCAAGATTAACTTGTATGAACTTGTGTATTGGAATTGCACACTCAAGCACATGGACCTTGTGAAATGTAAGCATAGTGTGATAAGTAAAAGTGCATTATCCATGTTGGAGATTATGAAATCACAAATGAATCAGAATAAAGCAAAGCCTTAAAAGCATTGTCCAACAATACAACAGTATGGACTTCTGTCCTGCAAAGAATTGGAGATTCATGTGGCTTTGTGAATGCTGGGTGTTTAGGTGCTAGCAGTGTTGGAGGAGATGGTTATGGTGCAAATGACAAACAGGAGGTTCATGTTTGGTGGGAGGAAGACAAGGAAGACTCTTCTACATGAATAACTTTCTCTTCTTTGATCTGCTGTTACACAGGGTCCATAGAAACCCTTCGAATAACTCATTATGTTTTCTGCTGCATTTCTTTCAGTGATTGTATTAACATTTCAATTGTTTAAGATCTGGTCCTGGCTAGTACACATTCCCTACTGGTTTCAAACAGTGGCGGCACCAATGGAGTCAACTGCTGACAACTATCATTAGGTTCAGAGAGTGTTTCTCAGCAAATTTGTGAAACCAGATCTGAGAAACATATTGTACTGATATCAGCTCCAGAACTTTTAGGTGTAGAAGCCTTGTTCTGGAAGAGTGCATGATAATTTACAAAGTTTGGTACAGCTGCTAACTTTCCCTGGCATTGTGACCTGGACTGTTATCATTCTGGATTGAAGTGTGGAGCTAAGCAAGGTTTCACCCTGCCAGCTATGGATGGGAATTTGTATGTAAACCATTGAGGATGACTATTTGCAAAGGACAAGTTTGGCTTATGAAATGTCCACCAAATGGGAACTCTGTAGTCGGTATTGTAGCTATTGACCAGTGAAGTGCTACCTTTCATTAATGAGACCAGAACCTTTGTTTGCATGGGTGTCTGGTCTTTGCTTTCTTGATCAGCAGGGATGGTTAGCCTCAACCCTTGAGGTGACAGAGTTTGGATAGTCATTCCTGGACCTGCCCAGCTCCTTAGACCTTAAAGTTATACTCCATGTTATATTTTGCTCAATGATCTTTACCTGTTCAATTGACTTCATTTTTGGTTCTTGAGTGCTCTTGAAGTTTGCACTCAGATCTAATGTTTGTTTTGGTTCTCTCAAAATAGACGATGTAAACCCTGATGTTGTTCAATTGTTTTGAACAGGTAAAGATGATTGAGCATTTGCCTATTTTGCAAGAGCTGTTGGGTGGAATTTAGCCTCCCACAACCAAGATTCTGTTCTCATTGTGGAGCTCTTCACAATTCCAAGGGTACACCTTCTTTGACACTTCCATCTCCAGCTCAGGGAGATTCACCTGAAGTGGCGCTGACAGAGTATGAAAAACTGCGGAATCAGAATATACAGAGAAACAATGAGAAATTGGAGTCATTGAACCTCTTGTCAATGCCACTGAAGACCCCCACTTTCAAAAACCCTAAGCAGAAAACACCAAAATGTTTGATCTAATATCTCTCTAAGGCTATGCTAGTTTAGCATATTTCATTGAATGTTCATTTCACAAGAAATAATTGATTTATTTTACTGCTGCAGCAAAGTTTGGCTTGTGATAGTGGTCAGCTAAACTAATTTTGGATATGGCTTTTTGTGTGAAATGTTTTAGGGACTGAAGCAACCATGAAGATGGCACCGCGGAAGCTGAAGGCCATTGCACCCCATCAGTGATGATGCAACTGCTGGTGAGAGGCTGTAGCTAATTTCAATTAACTACAGCCTCTCACCAGTGGTCGCATCATTGCCAACACTCACAACAGCTGCCGTGAACCTCCTGCCAGAACCACAATGAAAGCTCAATGCAGTTGCACCATTGCTAGCAATTGCAACACCACTTGAAGTTGCACCATCACTAACCGTTGTACCAGTACCAGCAGTTACGGCAGCACCAAAGGTTGCAACACCAAAAGTAGCACCAACACTGAAAGTTGCAGCAGCATCAAAAGTTGCAACAGCACGGAAAGTAGCAGTGACGCTGAAAGTTGCAGCAGCACAAGCAGTTGTAGCAGCAACAGCAGCAGTGGCAGTGATTGCTGTGATGAATAATGAACCACTGCCTTCTGCCACTGTGACACTGACCTATGATTGCATCTAAAGCCAAGACCTTCTCACTATAGTGTGGAGGTCCATGGCTTATGGGGGAAACCATTTCTCAAGCAGTATCATCACCACACTGCAATCAAAGCCAATGATAACCACAGGGATGCAATGAACTGGTTTAAAAACAAAGATGATCTAACTGTCAACAAACTACCCTTTGACAGCAACCTTTGCCATGACCAGGTGCCATGACCAGGTGGGCATCCATGGATCTACTATGATCATTTTTCACTCAAAGGGAACTAGAGTTGGCAACCCTGGTCTTTGTCGATGAGGGCCTGCATATTCAGTGGAAGCTGAATGACATCATGAGCTATGCCTTGGAGCATAAGCATCACTGCCAGAAAATGGCAAAGAAGAAGGATATACATATAGATTCACAACTGATGACAATTTCTGATGACTTTCATTGTCCAATCCCTTTCATTGCAATCATGTTGTCACATTCTGCTCATTGTTGCCATGTGAGAGTTCTGATAGATAGACTTGCAGATCAATTTTTGTTGTTGTATCATTGTTTGTCTTTGAAGGTTCTTTCTTTCCTCTTTCTTTTTCTTTTGGCTGGATTTGCTGAATTTTGGGGTTTTGGGTATCTGCATCACAGGCTGTTCATCTACAGTTACTGCAAAGCAACAACAACAGACAAGGCAAGAGCCAATTTTATCCAGTGGTGAAAAGGCAGCTGCTGTGGTGGTACTGCAGGAGATACCAGCAGCTGAACTGTTGAATGTTGTAGTCAAGGTCACCCTTCCTAAGGCCATTTGGGTGGTAACTTAACATGCCGGATTTACAGATGATTACATTTTGAAAAGAAACTGGTGAATAATCTCTTGATTAAGCTCTTGATTGCATTTGCCTCTTATGTGCAATTAAGACTGTCACTTGAAAAATCTTGAGAGAATAAGGTCACCCCATTAGTTCTACTGTTTTAGATTGTAATCAAGTAGCAGATAATACATTTATGAGAGATCTAGATTATTTGGGTATTAAAGGCGGCAATCGATATCCTGATGCAGAGGGATCCAAGATTTTGTTGTAGATGGTTGAGCTAAGTTTGAGAGAAAGAACTTGGCGTGTGCTGGCTAGTTTTGTGTACAGGTTGTTGATTTTTCCATCAAGTTTTCATAACAAAACTTACTCCTGTGTTGTGCTTGCAGCCTGAACCAAAGTGGTGGAAGAGGTGACCACCAGCTCTGACATTCTCGTCACAACCTTGGTGTTTTTTTGGTCAATGTCAATGCTGCAAGGAATGAGAATGAGATGAGGTATTCAAGATAGTGCAGTGTAAGTTATTAACAAAAGGTCAGGAGTTACTACTACATGAGGATCTAGAAGATACCCTCTATAATTTAGAAGCTAGTTCGTGACGGATCTTCTAGTTCACAATTTTGCTCAACTCTTGGATAAGATTTGGCTATGTGGCAAATTGCATAGCTGCACAAATGGAATCTTATAAAAGGGGAATTGTAGTGTGACAATGGTTTCTTGCACTCTTTTGGCCATTGGATAGGTTGCAACCATCAGTAGAGTGTCTAGAGTGTCCAATAGAAAGCAAATTTCGGTTGTCATAGGATTGACAACGGACATTGTGGTGACCAAAGTCTTTCGGTCATTAATCCAATGGCAACTAAATTCATTTTCAGTCACCATACATAATGGGGACAACTCAAGTGTAAAGAAAAAATTTCTTGCATCAATCTTAACTCAAGTGTAAAGAAAAAATTTCTTGCGTCAATCTTGACACATACAACCGACACATCAAGACAAATGTCAATGTGACGTTCGACACAAAATGGGCATATCACGTCAGTTTTCATAACCACCCATGAAAGTGCATGATTTTATATCATGATATATATTTCACATAACACCTAATGATTTGCTTCATTGTTACTCATTGAAATTTTGCATACTATTTATTTGTAACATTTTATTTTTTAATTCGTTGTGTAGAAGGAAATCTAGAATCTCCTTTCATAGTCTATAAATAGTATCATCCGCTTCCTGACTAATTTATTACTTTATTACAGCCTAAAAGGTATTTCCCTTCCAAGGTATTTCAATGATGTGCATTATGTCATCCATTAGTGGAATCATTTTCATTTATTCTTGCCATCAAATTAAATTCACCTATGCTTGTGAACTATCTTCTGTGTGACTATAATTGTGTTTTCTTGTTCCACCTACTTTACTAGGATTTTCCCACAAAACCAATCGTTTCTTTTTTTGCCTTCAAATCCACTATCGGCACTATGTCTATAATTAAACATCCATTGGTTCTTAGTCAAGGACAATATTACATACCATTTAATAGTTGGTTATAACATTGGTTTTTTTTTGGGATTTTCAAGTAATTTTGATATCCATTCTCGACTTACCTCTTCACCTTTGAATGTTTTCTATGCTCCTTTTTTAGCATAGCAATATTCAATAAATTAAAAAATCTCCTTCTTGGATGTTTTCTTCTTAATAAAATTTTCCCACTATTACCTAGTCTTGTTTGTTTGGTCATGTCCATCTATTTGTAAGTTCATTTTGTTCTTGCTTTGTTTTGCTTCAATTTTACCACTTCTTATCGCTTTCTAAAGCATTGGATTTTTCAATTGCTATTATGAATATCCTTGACATTCATCATCTTTTAGAAAGTTCCACTCTTCACACATATTTTTTTAAATAATTTATTTCCTGGCCTCCACGTTCATCACAAACTTGCCCCCTCTTTGTATGAGTGCTTTTACAACACCTTAACAAAATGTTCAACGTTCAATGTTGATACAATCATTGATATGATGTTAAGGTGACATTGTAACAATATGTCCTGAAATGGCATTGATATAATATTAAAATATTTGACATGTTATCAATATTAAACCAATGAAAAAAATATGACCAACATTGGCACAATATACATTAATAAGTCATCAAATTGATGACTCTATGTTGAAGATTCAATGTTAATATGGTCATTGATACAATATGTTGATAGCATTATAACAATATGTATTGAGTTAGCATTGAGATTTTTTTGACATAATTTACATTTTTTCAACACACATTCAATGAATAAGATCTTGTCAATGCTGAGATAACACAAATTGATTAACTATTGAATTAATGTTGTTATAACCTTCATAAAAATGGATTTTCAATGTTGTTGCATATCACATAAAATCAACACATTAAAAATGTTGAAACAATGGTACTCACTGTCACAACATTAATACAATCTTATGAATGCTGCAATATCAAATGGGCAAATAACAAGCATTGATTCAATATAAATCAAATCTTGCATTTGATAAATGTTGAAACAACTAGTAGCATTGTTTTAACATTGATTCATAGCAAATCAGTACAACATTTCATTTATATCATTCCATATAAATTATATAATATATACCCCAAGGGGTGTGCTCAGTGCGTACCTAGTGTGAGGAAGACAATTTCCAATTTCTTAATTTTTTCGCTCATTTTCTTCTTCTTTTTTCTTTTTTTTTTCTCTCTCTCTATTTGCACTGCACTATGCGTCTTTTTGTACCCGTTCCTTTCTCTTCGCTTTGCTTCTCTTGGAGCCCACGCAGTTTGCTCAATGACGAGAGTGTAAAGCTCGTTACAAGTTTGTATTTTGACAAGACAGAAAGAGTTCTATTGTTAGTTTTTTGTGTTATTGTTGTTGTTGGGAATAATGGCGGATTCACCTATCTTAGTTCCTCCGAAGATGGTGAAGCTGGAGGATTTGCATCACCATGTGTTGGAGCAGCTTCCTAATCTCGCTTATTGTATCAATGACAATCCTCGATGGGGTAAAGAAGTCGTGATTCGTTCTTCGCATATTTGCGTTTTGTTGTCTTGTCTAGTTTTGTTTTGTTTATGTTGTGAAGATGGTGCTTTCTTAGTGGTGGAAGCTTGGAAAAGAAATAGCACAGTTTTTTCTTGTGTACAGAGTTGGTTTTGTAAAGAGATGAGCTGCTGTTGTTGTTGTATGAGGTTCTTTGTTTGTTTGTTTGTATTTTCCTGGTTGTGATTTGGAAGAAGTTGGCGATTTTTGTGTGCAGGAGAAGCAATCATCTTAGGTTTCCAGCACCACTTCACCATGCTTTAGACGACAGTGCTAATTCCATCTCTTGTCATTCTTAATATTAATGGACACTCGGTATGTTCTTCTAGAGAAACACTCACAGACAAACATAGAAAAGAAAGGTTTAGAAAGATCTTGATCTTCTTTTTGTACTTTCTTTGCCATGAAATGCGTGTTAAGAAGCTCTTTTTTGCTACTACTTTGTTGTGGTTTGTTTTGTGTGGACACTGTGGTAAGATTGTTTGTTGTTGTTGTTATTGTTGTTGTGTTTTCTATGTCTGTCTTATTTGTTGCAGAGTGATTTAGCATGAGTTGTGCAAAGCTCGCTTTTTGTTTTCGGGATCAATACTTTGTTGCAGACTGTACTAGTTTCAAGATTGCCGGTAGTTATGGGAAACTCCTATTTTTTGTTGATTACGCTTTCCATCGTCAATGCTCCTCATATGATCAACATTCTTGACCCGCATGAGGTAACAGATCATCCACCTATTATAGTAGCACACATTCTCAAAACCTCCGACTTGAGGAATTCTCCATTCGACTTGTACTTCTACGATCTCTCTCTATGTTTATCTTCGTGCCTTTTAAACATTACTAACAAATGAGGATTTTTCTCCTTTCGCTTTCCAAAGATTTCGACATGCAATGAGAGCGACACAAGGAGCTTTCATTGCAGGTTCAGTGCTCAACATCATACTCGGATTCAACGGCCTATGGGGCATAGCTGCCAGGTAATGAAAGTAGGTTGCTTGCTTACTTGCACAAGGTTTTCAGTCTATTGCCCTAAATTGGATTGATCAAGTTCACTAGCTAGGTCATCATCATCATTCATGCCTAAAATCCGTTTGAAACACACAGTTGAAGAAATACACAAAGTCGGATCTGAGTTGCATTCTCATCATGTTTCATAGTCATCTCAAAACCACTACCTAAACCCACACAACTTGTGGGTGTAGGTATATAAGTCCCATTTTTATAGCTCCTGTCGCAGCTATAGTGGGCTTGGGTCTCCTCGAATATGGATTTCTAGGGGTATGCCATCTTCTTTCTCACCCTCCACAAGACTCAATTCTGTTATGAAACCAGTTTTCATGTTAGGTTGTACCAATAGTGAGTGTCCTTTTGATCATTCTTCAGGTCTATTACAGTGATGCAATTTTCTCACTTCCTCACATTGCACAACAATCTTTCTTTTTGCATCCTTGCATTGCACACCAACCTTTCTTCTCACTTCCTAATGTTTTATATACCACATGCTTTAGAAGTGTATATGTTCATATCGACTAAGCCTTTGGTCTTTTATGGCAGGTTGGGAAATGTGTTGAAATTGGCATTCCAGCTCTTCTATTTATATTGCTCTTCTCACAGGTAAAGTGTTAATGATTACTTAGTTGATCATTTTGGAACTTGTTGTTTCGGATAGTATGATTTAATGGTGTTGTCTGAAGACTATTTTTGATCCCTACAATTTT
>Ga0116227_10008203_pt1 | contig 19863 bp, 11 predicted proteins | sample S1TSphgellanicum_FD_89693 | JGI IMG/M metagenome (GOLD analysis project Ga0116227, IMG submission 89693) | Host-associated microbial communities from peat moss isolated from Minnesota, USA - S1T2_Fb - Sphagnum magellanicum MG | ecosystem: Host-associated > Plants > Peat moss > Unclassified... | reverse complement strand
GCGACACGCGCAGCACGCTGGCGCGCGGTGGCGGCGGATGGGTGTCGAGCGAGTAGTCCATCACGCGCCACTTCCAGTCGTCTGGCAAGGTTTGGTAGCCGTGCACCAAGCCCGGGTTGCTGATGCCGGTGAGCTTGTTGATGCGCGGGATGTCGGGGCGGCGAATGAACAGATCAACCCGCGCCGCACCATGCTCCAGTGCTGTGGCTGCGCTGTCCATGGCCGAAGCACCCGCGCCTATCACGGCCACGCGGTGGCCGCGCAGCGCGCTGAAGTCAATGGCATGCGAGGTATGGGCCCAGCGCTGCTGCGCCAGCGCGCGCACCATGGTTGGCACATGCGGGCCGCCCAGGCCATCGCGGCCATTGGCCAGCACCAGCCGGCGTGTGGTGACGGTTTCATGGCCGTTGGGGCCCAGCAGATCGGCGTCTACCAGCCCGTCCGCGCGCAGCCGCAGCGCGGTCATGCGCACGTCGTTTTCCACAGGGATGGCCAGCGCGTGGCGGTACCAGCGCAGATAGTCCATCCACATAGTGCGGGGGATCTTGCCCAGCGGGCCCCAAGCGTCTTCGCCAAAGCGTGCGGCGTGCCAGGCGCGGAAGCTCAAGGCCGGCACCGCGAGTGCCGGGCCGGCCAGGTCTTTTGGCGAGCGCAAGGTCTCCATGCGGGCATAGGTGACCCACGGACCTTCACGGCCTTCAGGGGCTGCATCGATGATGCGCAAGCGATCTATCCCCTGAAAGCGCAGGGCCGCGGCTGCCGCCAGGCCGCACATGCCGGCACCGACGATCAGCACATCCAGGGCCGGTTTTCCGTCGGCCAGGCGTGGCACGGACCATGGCGCGGCCGGCAGGCCCAGTTGTGCCAGCTGGCGCGCGAGTTCCGCCTGCAAAGCGGGCAGGGAGATGGGGGAAACGGATACGGTCATGGAGCAGGAAAAGGGTCGCGCAAGGCCTCGCGTGCAAGGCCGACTTCTATATGGGCGTGCCAGGCAGCGTCATCCACGGCATGCCAGGGCATGGCGGGCTGCGTGCGGCGGTTACTAGGGAATTCGGTCAGGCGCGCGGTAGACCAGCCACCGCCGTCGGCCACCAGGATGCCGCCATGCGCCAGCGCCGTGTAGCCGGCGCGGAAATGGGCGGAGGATTTGACCAGCACCACCTCCACATCTTCCAGGGCGATGTGCTGGCTGCGGAAGGCCTCTGGGTCGTAGGCTTGCACGCGCTCGGTGGCTACCAGCAGCCGGCCACGGCCTATGCGCAGCACGGCCGCGGCGCCGCCATCGACGGGCTCGCCCGTCATCATCGGGCCCCGGTTGCGCCAGGCCAGCGGGCTGCAGCGCTCCACCGTGGCGGTCCAGGTGCCCAGTTGTTGCGGCCTGCCTGCGCCGGGGCGGGCGCTGGTCAGGGTGAGCGGCAAGCTCCCGTTCGGGCCGGCCTGCTGGGCCGCAGCCACCAGCGACGGATCGACCAGAATGCCGGCGGCAAAGCTGCGGCCGGAGCGCAGCAGCTCGGCCAGCAGTGCCCCGTCGTCGCCGGTGCCGCCTGCGCCCGGGTTGTCACCGGCATCGGCGAGGATGCGTGGCCATTGCGTGCCTGGGGTGGCCAACCAGTTGCGTACTTCATTGGGGCCGGGCAGTGGTGCCAACAGCGCAGGTGCCAGCGTGCGCGCCAGCCCGGCAAGCTCACGCAAAGCCGCATAGCTAGGCGCAGCCGCACCGGTGGCCAGCAGGCTGACGCAGGCCCGGTCATCGTTTGCATACGGAAAGCCGCCGATGACGCACAGGTCGTCCAGGGCAAGAGCGGCCTGCAGCTCGGCGGCGCGCTGGTACAGCACCGCGAAAGGGCCATCCACCGTCTGTTGCGCCGCAAGCGGAACCGCCAGCGGCAGGCGTAGATGGCGGCTGCGGTGTTCGCTGCCGGGCTGTGCCGAAAGCGCCAGCTCCACCAGCCGGGCGCCACGCTCGGCCGTGTCCGTGTGGGGATAGTCGCGGCCGGCCAGCACCACATCAGCGCTCGCCAGCAATGTGTCGCCCAGGTTGGCGTGGAAATCGAAAGCGCAGGCCAGCCGCACCTGCGGCCCAGCCAGGGCACGCACTGCGCAGGCCAGGTCGGCCTCGGGGTCGTCGGTGCCCGTCACCACCAGCGCGCCATGCAGCAACAGCACGATGAGATCGAGCGGCCCCGCCGCTAGCCTTTCTCGCAGTGAGTCGAGCAGGCCAGCCCGCAAAACGGCAAAGCCCTCCGCATCGAGCGGGCCGCCCGGCAAGGCCGCCGCGCATTGGCCGATGCAGGTGACGGCCTCGGCGCTATCGAGCGCTCGCAGCACGCCGCCGATCCAGTTGCGGTTGGCGCCGTAGCGCTCGCGCACTGCCTCGCCGCGCAGCAACTGGCGGCGCTCGAAGTCGGCCAGCCCCACGCGTCTCGGCGTGAACGCATGGGCCTCGTGGAACAGCTGGAGCACCATGGCCCGCACCGGTGCTTGGCTCATTGCAGCGCCTTGCGCAGGCCGAGCAGTCGCTCGACCACCACCACCGCCACGACGGATACCAGAATCAGCAGCACCGAGAGCGCCGCCACCTGCGGGTCGGTGCGGTACTCGATATAGCGATAGACCTCCACCGGCAGGGTCGAGGTGCGCGTGCCGGTGATGAAGAGCGAGATCACCGCCTCGTCGAACGAGATGAGGAAGGCAATGACACCACCCGCCACCACGCCGGGCGCGATCAGCGGCAGGGTGATCCGGCGAAACACCGTGGCCGGGCTGGCGCCCAGGGTGCGGGCGGCCTCCTCGCAGCGCGGGTCTACCGCGCGCAGTCCCATGGAGACGGTGCGCACCACATAGGGCAGAGTGATGCCGGTATGGGCGAGTACCAGGCCGGCCCAGGAATCAAGCAGGCCGAGCACGCTCAGCACCAGCAGCAGTGCCACGCCCAGCACGATGTTGGGGACCAGCAGCGGCGAGACGAAAAGCCAGCCCAGCAGCCCGTTGCCACGCCCGGGTCGGCGCAGTGCCAAGGCCACGCCGGTGCCGGCGGCCAGCGCCAGCGCCGCCGCGGCCAGCCCCACGCCCATGCTGATGCGGAAGGCGTGCAGAAAGGCTTCGTTCTGCAGCACCAGGCGGTAAGAGGCCAGGGACAGCGATTCCGGCGGAAAGCTCAGGTAGGGCCGCGTGTCGAAGGACACCACGAACACGATCACGATGGGCGCCAGCAGGAACAGGTACAGCAGCGCAATGAAGCTGCGGTAGAGGGCTGTGTGGAGGGGTTTGCTTGACAGTGCCATGCGCCTCTCCGCCTCGCCCAGCCGCCGTTCGCTGGCGGTGAGCACGCGCTGATAGAGCGTGATCACGCTGCCAAACAGCAACAGCAACAAGATGGCCAATGTGGCTGCCAACGGCCACTGCAGGGTCACCGTGGCTTCGCCGTAGATCTCGGTGGCCAGCACAAAGACCCGGCCGCCACCCACCAGCCGCGGCGTGACAAAGGAGCTGAGCGCCAGCACGAAGACCAACAGTGCCCCGGTGGCGATGCCGGGCAGCGACAGCGGCAGCACGATGCGCCACAGCACCCGCCAGCGGTTCGCGCCGAGCAAGGCGGCGGCGTCTTCATAGTCGGCATGCAGGCGGCCCAGACCGCTGAGCATGGCGAGGATGGCGTAGGGCATCAGCAACTCGGTCAGCGCCACCACGGCCGCGAAGAAATTGTTGGAGATCGGCAGCGGGTCGGCGATGAGGCCCAGCCAATGCAGCCCACCGTTGACCAGGCCCTGGTCACCCAGAATCACCATCCAGCCGTAGGTGCGCACCACGGTCGAGGTCAGCAGCGGCGCAATCGCCAGTGCTACCAGTGCACCCCGCCAGCGGCTTTGGGTGCGTGCCAGAAACAGCGCAATCGGGTAAGACAGCAGCACGGCCAGTACGGCCACCAGCCCGGCCAGCAGGAAGGTGTTGAACGCCACCTTCCAGTAGAAGGTGTCGGCCAGCACGCTGGCGTAGTGCTGCAAGGTCCAGTCCGTGGCTTTGGCGTTGCTGCCAAAGGAGATGCGCAGCAGCCATGCCAGCGGCAGCAGAAAGCTGAGCGCCAGGCCCAGCAGGCCGGGCAGCAGCAGGGCGGCCTTCAATCCACGGTTGTGCGGGGATGCCGAAGAGAGGGCGACTACGGCCATGTCAGATGCCTATCCAGGTGGCGGCGTCGGTGTCCCAGCCGATAGCTACGGCTGCGCCGACAGCGGGAACCGTGCCTGCCGCAGACCGCCCGGCCGGGGCTTCTATACGCAATAGCTGTGCACCAATGCGTACGCCCAGGGTCAGCAGATCGCCGCGGTAGGCCAGGCTCTCCAGCGTGCCATGGGCAGCCTGCGGGCCTGCGGGCGTCGTTGCGTCGAGCAGCTTCAAGCGATGCGGGCGCAGCACCAGCGTGGCAGGCGTACCAGGTGCCGGCGCTGCCCCGTGCAGAGGCACGGAGAAACGGCGGATGCCATCAATCTCCACCGTGACATGCGTGCCGGCATCGTGGCCCAGCACGTGGCCGTCGAGCAGGTTGGCGCGGCCAATGAAGCCGGCGACAAAACGGTCCGCGGGCCTTTCGTAGACGGCTTCGGGCGTTCCGAACTGCACGATGCGCCCGCCATGCATGACGGCGACGTGATCGGCCATCGATAGTGCCTCATCCTGGTCATGGGTGACGAAGATCGTGGTCATGCCCAGGCGCTTCTGCAGCGTGCGGATTTCGCTGCGCATCTCTTCGCGCAGCAATGCGTCGAGGTTGGACAGCGGCTCGTCCAGCAGTAGCACGTCGGGCTCGCTGGCCAGTGCGCGTGCCAGTGCCACGCGCTGTTGTTGGCCACCGGAGAGCCGGCGTACCGGCCGGCTGTCCAGGCCTTCGAGCCGCACCATGTCCAGCGCCTGGCGCACCCGCAGCGTGCGGCTGGCGCGGTCGACGCGTTTCATCTCCAGGCCGAAGGCGACGTTCTCTGCCACCGTCATGTGCGGGAACAGCGCGTAGGACTGAAACACCATGCCGATGTTGCGCTGGTGGATGGGCACGGCCGTGAGATCGCGCCCGGCCAGCAGCACACGCCCGGCATCCGCAGGCACCAGGCCGGCGATCATGCGCAGCACTGTGGTCTTGCCGCAGCCTGACGGGCCAAGCAGTGCCAGCATGTCGCCCCGCGCCAGCGTGAAGCCCACGCCATCGACGGCTGCGCCCGTCTGGCCGGGATAGCGCTTGGCCAGCGCTTCGATGCGTACATAGGCGGTGTCGCGCGCCTGGTCGATCTGGCCGTCGGGTGCTTCCTGCATGTCGGTTGGCCCTCTACCCACCGATCACTTCGCGCTTGATGCGCTGCACCCAGGGCGCGTAGCGGTCGGCAATCCACTCCCAGTCGAGCTGGATGGCGCGTTGCTCGGTCTCTGGCAAGCCGTAGATGCGTTGGCGCAGCGCCGGCGACAGTTGCGTCTTGGTATTGATCGGGCCGTAGAACACCGCAGCGGCGAAGCGTGCCTGGGCCTCGGGGCTCAACGCGTAGTTCACGAACTGCTGTGCTGCAGCGGTGCGCGGGGTGCCCGCTACCAGGTTCAGGGTATTGAGCTGGCCGACGCTGCCTTCCTTGGGGATGACGACTGCCACTTCGCCCTGCGAGATGTCGTGCGTGTACTGGCCGCGGCCGTTCCAGCCAATACCGATGGCGGATTGGCCTGAGCGCACGGCGGTATAGATGTCCGGCTGGGGCTCCCAGGTCTGCACCAGGGGCGCGATCTCCTTGAGCCGGGCAATGCCGGGCTCGATGGTCTGCTTGTAGTCCTGTCCGGCAATGCGCGTGAGGATGGGCAGCAGCACCACGCCGCGCGTGTCGGCGATGGGGAAGGCCAGCTTGCGCTTGAACTCTGGCGAGGCAAGGTCTGCCCAACTGGTGGGCGGGGTCTTCACCAGTTTCGTGTTGTAGACGATGGCCAGGTCATCGCGCGAGATGACCGCGCCCAGATTCTTCGCCGGGCGCGCCCAGGGGTAGAGGTCGGCCAGATTGGGAACCAGCTTGTCGTCCAGCGGCGCGAACAGGCCCTCGCGGTTGGCACCGGCCGCCACCGAGACATCCAGGATAGCCAGGTCCACCACCGGCTTGGCTTTCTGCAGGCGCAGCAGGGCCAGTGTCTCGGCAGAATTCTTGACCGGGCGGTAGCTGATCTTGATGTCCGGGTGGGCCTTCTCGAAAGGTGCGATCACTGCTTCGGAGTACTTGTCCTGGAACAGACCGAAGAAGCCGGCAATGGTGACCTCGGTACGGGCCTGCTGGGCCTGCGCGGCCGGCAGTGCAAGCGCTGCCGCGGCGGCGGTGGCAAGTACCTTCAGGAGGAGTCGGAGCTGCATGGTGATTCCCTTGGGCATTGGTCAGAAGAGGTGGCGGATGCCCAGGGCCACGGCGCTCTGGGTGGTTTGGCCCGGCTCCAGCGTGGAGACGGCCGCGAAGGCGAGGCCGGCCTTGCGCGCGTGGCCGAACACGGCGTACAGGTCGGTGCGCTTGGACAGCGCGTAGGTTGCGCGCGCCGCCACCGTGTTGGGGTTGCCAAGGCTGGCCGCGGTGGTGGAGCGGATGTTCTGGTGGTAGTAGCCGATCGCGGCATTGATCTGGGGCGTGAACTGCTGCTCCACGCCTATGTAGGCAATGTCATCGCGCTGCGCCAGCAACCCGCTCTGCGCCGTCTGCTTGGCGTAGCGGTAGCCACCGTAGAAGGTCGTTGCGCCGTACTGGTACTTGCCCGCGGCGTAGAGCCGGCGCAGGTAGCCATAGCTGTTGCCCGTGGTGGCTGCAGCGGTATTGGTCTGGTCATAGGACAGGCCCGCGCTCCAGGGGCCCGGCTCATAGGAGGCGCCGGCGGAGTAGTTGGCGCTGGCCGAGCGGTTGTTGGCCACCTCGCCAAAACCATAGTGCGCGCTCAGCCGCAGCTTACCCAGGGCGGTGAAGTACTTCAGCGAGTTGTCGGTGTAGATCGACTCGATGGCAGAGTAGGGCTCGTACTGCGGTGCGCGCGTCAGCGGAAAGTACGGGCTCATGATGTCGAACTGCGCCGTGTACTGCCGCCCGGCCGTGAGCCGGCCCGCACTCCCTTCAAGTCCCAGATAGGACAGCCGGCTGAAGAAGCGGCCGTTGCTGCCGGCCTCGCCGGTGTTGGGCTTGATGCCGCTTTCGAGAACGAACAGGGCCTTGTTGCCGCCACCCAGATCTTCGGAGCCACGAAAGCCCAGGCGCGAGCCGAAGAGGCCGTCGGATTTGAGCTGCGTCAGGTCGCCGGTGTTTCCGGTGCCCAGAACGCGATGGTTGGAGCGCTCGATGTTGAGATCGAACACCCCATAGATGGTGACGTTGCCGGACTGTTGTGCGTGCGCGGCGCAGGCCAGGAGGCTGCCGAGGGTGACGGCAGCGGCGGAGCGAAGGTGTTTCATGAACGTGGAGAAGGTCGAAGACAAAAGGATTGCTGCCCTGTGGCAGACGAATGGGGAACGGCGCTGGCGTATTTGTTGGGGCTTAGCCACCCCATACGCGTTCGAGATAGGCCAGCCAGTTCTCCCCGAGTACCTTGCGTATCCGGGCTTCCGGCCAGGCTGCGCGCGCCATGGCGTCGGCCAGTTGCGGCCGTTGTGCGATGGGGCCCAGCGGCTTGACCACGGTGCTGCTGCCGAAGGGCGTGAGCTGTCGGGCATAGCCTTTGTCCTTGTTGCACCACTCCAGGAAGGGGCTGGGCCGGGCGTGTCCCTGGCTTGCGTCAGAGCCGATGCCGACGTGGTCCTCGCCCGCGAGTTCGATCACGTACTCCAGCGCGGCCACGTAGTCGTCGATGGTGGAGTCGTTGCCCTTCTGCATGAACGGGCCAAACTGCGACAGTCCCACGATGCCGCCACGCGCGCCGATGGCTCGGATCTGCTCATCAGGCTTGTTGCGCCGGATGTCCTTCATGCCGGCGGGAAGTACGTGCGAGAAGCAGGGCGGGACGGCTGCGTGCTCGATCACGTCGGCCGAGGTCTGCCAGCCCACGTGCGACAGATCGCAGACGATGCCCAGCCGGCCCATCCCGGCCACCACCTCATGGCCGAAGCCGGTCAGCCCGGAGTCGCGCGGCTCGGTGTAGCCGGCCCCGGAGTAGTTCTGAGTGTTGTAGGTCAGCTGCATGATGCGCACGCCCAGGTCGCGGAACACGCGCAGGTAGTCGATCTGGTCCTCGATGCCGGCGGTGTTCTGCCATGACAGCACCACGGCCGTGCGGCCGGCCTGTTTGGCGCGGCGGATGTCGGCAACGCTGTGGGCCTGCACGATCAGGTCTGCGTGCTCCTCGAACCACTTCTTCCACTGGACCACGTTGGCGATGGAGTCGCGGAAGTTCTCCCACAGGCCGCAGGTGACAGACACGCCGGTGAAGCCACCGGTACGCCATTCCTCGAATATGTCGCGGGACCAGTTGCAGATGTGCAGACCGTCGAAGACGACGGTATCGCGGTAGATGTCTTGGGCTTGCATGCGCCAGGCTCTCGGTTCAGAAGGGGGAGGCCGGATCGGCCGGCGTGTTGCCGTGCAGCTTTTGCAGCAAGGCTTCGTGACTGCGGCCTTCGTGCTCGACGAAGCCGTGCAGGGTGTCGGCGGCGGTCTTGGCCAGCGCGCCTATCAGCGCGTCTATCACCGGCTCGTGCGGCTTGCCGAAGGGCGTGATCAGCCCGAAATAGAAAGGTATGCGCACCGGCAATGGCAGCACAACAGTGCCCTCAATGGGCGCCCCCAGCGCCGTGGCCGGCTCCACCAGGGCCACCCCCAGGCCGGCGCGGGCCGCCAGGATGGCATTAACCGATGTATTGGTCTCCAGCAAGCCGGCGTAGCGGGCGCCGTGGTCGCGCAGCACGGCGTTGATGTGGCCACGCAGCCGGAAGGCATTGGCCATGGTGATGAGGCGCTGGTCGGCCAGGTCGGCCAGCTCCAGCCGGGCGCGGCTGGCGAGCGGGCTGCCGGCCGCCACCACGGCCACGCAGGGCGCCTCGCCGATCCAGTGCACCTCCAGCCCTCGGTGGTCGATCGGCAGGGTGGCCAGGCCTAGGTCGAAATGGCGCTCAAGCACCGCCTGTACCACGTATTCGTCGGTGCCGCTGCGCAGGTGCACATGCGGCGGCAGCTGTGCTGCCACGCGGGCCAGGGCCGCCGGCAGCAGCCCGGCGGAGAGCGAGGGCACGGCCGCGATGTTGATCGGCCGGCGGTCCTCATGGGCAATGGCACGGGCCCGGTCGCGGATGCGGTGCAGGCTGGTCAGGGAACGTTCGACTTCCTCATACAGCAGGTAGGCCCGGGCCGTGGGGGTGACGCGCGGCCCGCTGCGTTCGAAGAGCAGATAGCCCAGCTCGTCCTCCAGCTCGCGGATCAGCCGCGTGACTGCCGGCTGCGACCGCCCTAGAACCTGGCCTGCAGCCGTGATGCTGCCCGCAGAGATGACGGCTGCAAATGCGTCGAAATGTCGGGTTTCCATGGGAATGAGGAGCCTTGCTTACTATGCTTTTTTTGGATCATATGAATGACAGCATCCAAAAACAAATAATCAAAGCGCATGAGCTTCATCGTTCCGCGCGTAAGGGCGTGTTTGTTATGCGGGGCGGTGTTCCTGGGTTACGCCGGTGTTCCGGGAGCGCATAGCCAAAAAAAACGGCCCCCAAAGGTGCCGTAAATACTGCGCAGATCGCGCCCCAGAAAGGGGGAGAGCTGGAGCGCTCTCCACGCAGGTCTCATAAACGTACGGCTTCGCAATCAAAGCGATAACCGCGTTGCTTCGCCTTGCCGTGCTACAGCACTGCCTGCGGCTTCGCGCCTTGTTCTCGCTTCGATTGCAAACCCGTATCAGTCCTCGACGAAAGCCTCCTCGCGCTTGGCCTTGACCGAGGGCAGCAGCACCACCACCAGCAGCGCGACGGCGGCCAGCAGCAGGCCGGCGGAGATCGGGCGCGTGACGAACACGCTCCAGTCGCCGCGCGACAGCAGCAGGGCGCGGCGCAGGTTCTCTTCCATCATCGGGCCCAGGATGAAGCCCAGCAGCAGCGGTGCGGGTTCGCAGCCGAGCTTCAGGAACATGTAGCCGACGATGCCGAAGATGCCCACCATCCAGACGTCGAAGGTGTTGTTGTTCTCGGAGTACACGCCGATGGCGCAGAACAGCACGATGGCCGGGAACAGCCAGCGGTAGGGAATGGACAGCAGCTTGATCCAGATGCCGATCAGCGGCAGGTTCAGCACGATCAGCATGGCGTTGCCGATCCACATCGAGGCGATCAGGCCCCAGAACAGCTCGGGATTGCTGGTCATCACCTGGGGACCAGGCTGGATGTTGTGGATGGTCATGGCGCCCACCATCAGCGCCATCACGGCATTGGGCGGAATGCCCAGCGTCAGCAGCGGGATGAAGGAAGTCTGCGCGCCGGCATTGTTGGCCGACTCAGGGGCGGCCACGCCGCGGATGTTGCCCTTGCCGAAGGGCACTTCGCCCGGGTGCAGCTTGGTCTTCTTCTCAATGCTGTAGGCCGCGAAGGCCGACAGCAGCGCACCGCCGCCGGGCAGGATGCCCAGGGCCGAGCCCAGGGCCGTACCGCGCAGTACGGCGGGCACCATGCGCTTGAAGTCCTGCCTGGTGGGCATCAGGCCCGACACCTTGGATGTGAACACCTCGCGGTCGGCGCTGGAGTTGGCCAGGTTGCCGATGATCTCGCCGTAGCCGAACACGCCCATGGCGATGGCGATGAAGCCGATGCCGTCGGTCAGTTCCGGGATGTCGAAGCTGTAACGCGCCACGCCGGAATTCACGTCGGTGCCCACCATGCCCAGCAGCAGGCCGACCATGATCATGCTGATCGCCTTGAGCAGCGAGCCCGAGGCCAGCACCACGGCACCGATCAGGCCCAGCACCATCAGCGACAGGTATTCGGCGGGGCCGAACTTGAAGGCCAGCTCGGTCAGCGGCGGCGCGAAGGCGGCCAGGATCAGCGTGCCCACGCAGCCCGCGAAGAACGAGCCCAGGCCGGCAGCAGCCAGCGCAGGTCCGGCGCGGCCTTTTCGTGCCATCTGGTAGCCGTCGATCACGGTCACCACAGACGAGGATTCACCCGGCAGGTTCACCAGGATGGCGGTGGTGGAGCCGCCGTATTGCGCGCCGTAGTAGATGCCGGCCAGCATGATCAGTGCCGACACCGGCGGCAGCGCGTAGGTGGCCGGCAGCAGCATGGCGATGGTGGCCACCGGGCCGATGCCGGGCAGCACGCCGATCAGCGTGCCCAGCAGGCAGCCCAGCAGCGCGTAGAGCAGGTTGACCGGCGTGAAGGCCACGCCGAAACCCATGGAGAGATGTTCGAAGAGTTCCATGTGTGTGTCTTTCTCAGCCCGTGATGAAGGTGGGCCACACCGGGAACTGCAGCTTCAGCGCCCAGACGAAGGCGACATAGCTGCCCACTGCCAGCACGGTGGCGAGTATGGCGACGCCCTTGAGGTTGAACTCGTCGCCGGCCAGGCTGGCGATGAAGGTCAGGGCATAGATGCCGATCACCATGCCCATGGCCGGCAGGCCGATGCTGGGCAGGCCGCCCAGCAGCACGCCGAAGGCCAGGTTGGCGCCGATGATGAACAGCAGCGGGCGCCAGGCCACGCGGCCGATCGGGTCGCCGTCGGCGCCGCCCTTGACGGTGGCCTTGGCCATGGTGACCAGGCCCAGGATGGCGGTCAGGATGCCCACCATCAGGGGGAAGTAGCCCGGGCCCATGCGTGCGCCCTCGCCGACGTTATAGGTCGTGGCACCCCACGCGAACGCGGTGCCCACGGTGCAGAACATCGCACCGGACCAGAAATCCTTCTGGCTCTTGATCTTTCTCACAGGTCTTCATCTCCTTGTTGCATCGGTGCGGATGCGGCCGGGGCCGCCCGGCAGGCGGCGCGGGGCCGCAGGGTCCGCAGGACAGGACGGCGCCCGGGCGGCGCGGTCCAACGGGGCATGGTAGGAAGCGCCCGCGCTTTTCGGGATTGCCGCCGGATTACCGTTTGGAAGGGTTGCGGCCCAGGGGGCGATTTCCCGCATGCCGAAAAGAGATCTGCGGGTTTGACCGAGGTTTGTCAGATGCGTGTCAGCCCCGTGCAAGCTGGTGTTGGATTGGCGTCAGAGCGGGGTCAGTGCCGGGGCGAAGAATGCGCCATCGCCATGGGTGACGTGGTGCCCGGGCGACCATTCCAACAAGGAGACTGACATGTCGACGATTTCCGCAACTGGCGGCCGGGTTCCGCCACAGCAGGCCAACCGGCCCATGAGCAAGGAGGAGAAGAAGGTCATCTTCGCCTCGTCGCTCGGCACTGTGTTCGAGTGGTACGACTTCTACCTCTACGGCTCGCTGGCCGCCATCATTGCCAAGCAGTTCTTCAGCGGCCTGGATGCGGGCGCGGCCTTCATCTTCGCGCTGCTGGCGTTCGCCGCCGGCTTCCTGGTGCGTCCGTTCGGCGCCATCGTGTTCGGCCGCCTGGGCGACATGATCGGGCGCAAGTACACCTTCCTGGTCACGATCCTGATCATGGGCCTGTCGACCTTCATCGTCGGCCTGCTGCCCAGCTACGCGACCATCGGCGTCGCGGCGCCGGTGATCCTGATCGTGCTGCGCATGCTGCAGGGCCTGGCGCTCGGCGGTGAGTACGGCGGTGCCGCCACCTATGTGGCGGAGCATGCGCCGCACGGCAAGCGCGGCGCCTATACCTCGTGGATCCAGACCACTGCCACGCTCGGCCTGTTCCTGAGCCTGCTGGTGATCCTGGGCGTGCGCGAAGGCATGGGCGAGGCTGCGTTCAATGACTGGGGCTGGCGCATTCCGTTCCTGGTGTCGATCCTGCTGCTGGGCATCTCGGTGTGGATCCGCCTGTCGCTGTCGGAATCGCCTGCCTTCCAGAAGATGAAGGCCGAGGGCAAGACCTCCAAGGCACCGCTCGCCGAATCGTTCGGCCAGTGGAAGAACCTCAAGATCGTGATCCTGGCGCTGGTGGGCCTGACGGCCGGCCAGGCGGTGGTCTGGTACTCAGGCCAGTTCTACGCGCTGTTCTTCCTGACGGCGCAGCTCAAGGTCGACGCGACCACGGCCAACCTGATGATCGCCGCGGCGCTGCTGCTGGGCACGCCCTTCTTCGTGATCTTCGGTACGCTGTCCGACAAGATCGGCCGCAAGCCGATCATCATGGCCGGCTGCCTGCTGGCCGTGGTCACCTACTTCCCGGTCTTCAAGATGCTGACCGAAGCCGCCAACCCCGACCTGGCCCGCGCGCAGGCCACCGCCGGCGTGACGGTGACGGCCGACCCGGCGACCTGCTCGTTCCAGGGCAACCCGGTGGCCCGCGAGATCGACTTCAAGAGCTCGTGCGACATCGCCAAGCGCTACCTGGTGCAGAACTCGGTGAGCTATGAGAACGTGGCCGGCGCGCCGGGCTCCAAGGCCGTCGTGAAGATCGGCGACAAGACCGTCGAGGCCCCCATCGGCAACGTGGTGAACCTCAAGTTCGACGAGAGTTCCGCCAAGGAGATCGCCGCCTTCAAGAAGGGCGTGGCCGAAGACCTGAAGATCGCGGGCTACCCGGCCAAGGCCGACCCGGCCAAGATGAACAAGGTGCTCACCGTGGTGCTGCTGTTCTGGCTGGTGCTGCTGGTGACCATGGTCTACGGCCCGATCGCCGCCATGCTGGTAGAGCTGTTCCCCACGCGCATCCGCTACACCTCGATGAGCCTGCCCTACCACATCGGCAACGGCTGGTTCGGCGGCCTGCTGCCGACCACCGCCTTCGCCATCGTGGCGTCCACCGGCAACATGTACAACGGCCTCTGGTACCCGATCATCATCGCGGGCATCACGCTGGTGATCGGCACGATCTTCATCCGCGAGACCAAGGACGTGGACATCTACGCCAATGATTGAGATGACACACCCCCAGGCTGCGCGCTTTGCGTCTTCGCCAACCCCCTGGCAGGGGGCAACACCAGTGGCCCGGCAAAGCCGGTTCCACGGTGTTTCTGGCATGGCCTGCTCTGCGGCCTTGGGTGCCTTTATGTTGCGTGTGCTGCGGCATAGCTGACATCCGCAGCGCAGCGCAGTCCCCCTGGGGCCCCACCGCATGGGCGGCGCGGGCCCTTTTCATTTGCATGACCCCAGGACCCACCATGTTGAAAATCGCCATCGGCTTTGCCATCTTTGCTGCCATTTCCCTGTTCGCGCTCATGAAGGCTGGTGACAAGATCGACATGGGCGGCGAGCAGCACAGCGGCGACATGCACGCCCCGGCTGCCTCGGCGCCCGCTTCGAAGTGAGTCAGTAGCTTGGCAGCAGGGTCGGGCAGGTGGAAATGGGCCCTGGGCGGCCCAAGACCCCATGGCAGACGGCGACACGCGGCATCCCTAGAATGTTCCGCCTCACCTCTGACTTCCTCACCAAGACCCGCCCATGTCCCAGGGAACCATCCGCATCCGTGGTGCGCGCCAGCACAACCTCAAGAACCTGGATCTCGACATCCGCACCGGTGAGCTGACGGTGGTGACCGGGCCCAGCGGCTCGGGCAAGTCCAGCCTGGTGTTCGACACCCTGTACGCCGAAGGCCAGCGCCGCTACGTGGAGACCTTCTCCGCCTATGCGCGCCAGTTCCTCGACCGCATGGACAAGCCCGCGGTGGACCGGGTGGAGGGGGTGCCGCCAGCCATCGCCATCGACCAGACCAACCCGGTGCGCTCCTCGCGCTCCACGGTGGGCACCATGACCGAGCTGAACGACCACCTGAAGCTGCTCTACGCCCGGGCCGCCCAGCTGTTCGACCGCGACACCGCGCTGCCGGTACGGCACGATTCACCCGACACCATCCTGGCCGAGTTGCGCGCGCGCGCAGCGGCTGCCGCGGCGCAGGAGGGCGGCCAGGAGCCGCGGCTGGTCGTGACCTTCCCGGTGGAGCTGCCGGCCGGCACCAGCGCTGCGGAAATCGAGCAGTGGCTGTCGGCCAGCGGCTTCACGCGGGTGCAGGCCGAGCGCGAAGTGGCAACAACGACCGGCCCGCGCAAAGTGCTGGATGTGGTCGCCGACCGCTTCCGCGCCGGCTCGGTGGAGAACGCCCGCGCGGTCGAGGCGATAGAGACGGCGCTCAAGCGCGGCGGCGGCCGGCTCAATGTGTATCGCCTGCGCGAAGAAGGGCAAGAGGCCGACGTCTGGAAGTTCTCCACCGGCCTGCACTGCCCGGAGAGCGACCGGCGCTACGCCGAGCCGATTCCCTCGATGTTCTCGTTCAACTCGCCGGCCGGCGCCTGCGAGACCTGCCGCGGCTTCGGACGCGTCATCGGCGTGGACTACGGCCTGGTGATCCCGGACGAGAAGAAGACCCTGCGCGCCGGCGCCATCAAGACCATACAGACACCGGCCTGGAAGGAGGCGCAGGACGATCTCATGCGCCACGCGGAGACGGCCGGCATCCCGCGCGACACCGCGTGGAACAAGCTCACGCCCGAGCAGCAGCACTGGGTGATCGACGGCACGCCCAACTACAAGGAAGGCAACTGGAACAAGCAGTGGTACGGCATACGGCGCTTCTTCGAATACCTGGAGAGCAAGGCCTACAAGATGCACATCCGCGTGCTGCTGTCCAAGTACCGCAGTTACACGCCGTGCCCCACCTGCGGCGGCGCACGCCTGAAGCTCGAGAGCCTGCTCTGGCGCATCGGCGGCAAGGACGATGCGGACGCGGTGCTGCCGCCCGAGAAGCGCTTCATGCCCCACGGCGTGCAATGGTCGCGCGCGCAGCTCGAAGCCCTGCCCGGGCTCAGCCTGCACGACCTGATGCTGCTGCCCATCGAGCGGCTGCGGCAGTTCTTTGACCGCATCGAGCACCGGGGCGACGGCACGGCGGCGGGCGAGGCCGATGCACAGGCGCTCAAGCTGCTGTTCGAAGAAATCACCACGCGGCTGCGCTACCTGCACGACGTGGGCATTGGCTACCTCACGCTGGACCGGCAGAGCCGCACGCTCTCGGGCGGCGAGGTGCAGCGCATCAACCTGACCACGGCGCTCGGTACCTCGCTGGTCAACACCCTGTTCGTGCTGGACGAGCCCAGCATAGGCCTGCACCCGCGCGACATGGACCGCATCACCGAGGCCATGCAGCGCCTGCGTGATGCCGGCAACACCCTGGTGGTGGTCGAACATGATCCGGCGGTGATGCTGGCGGCCGACCGCATGATCGACATGGGCCCCGGCCCGGGCGAGCGCGGCGGCGAGATCGTGTTCGACGGTACGCCTGAAGAACTGCGCCGCGCCGATACGCTCACTGGTGCCTACCTGAGCGGCCGCAAGCAGATCGGCATGGGCTTCAAGCGACCTGTGGGCGACAACACGCCGCGCCTGGTGCTGGAGGGCGCGCGCGAGCACAACCTGCGCAATGTCTCGGTCGAGATCCCGCTGCAGCGCCTGGTCACCGTGACCGGCGTCAGCGGCTCGGGCAAATCCTCGCTGATCCAGGACGTGCTGGCACCGGCGCTGGCGCGCCACTTCGGCAAGGCCACTGACACGCCCGGCGCACACGAGCGTCTGCTGGGCGCCGACCATTTGAGCGACGTGGTGTTCGTGGACCAGTCGCCCATCGGCAAGACTGCGCGCTCCAACCCGGTGAGCTACGTCGGCGCCTGGGATGCGGTGCGCGAGATCTTCGCCACCGCGCCGCTGTCGCGCCAGCGCAGCTACACCGCGAGCAAGTTCAGCTTCAACAGCGGCGACGGGCGCTGCCCGACCTGCGGCGGATCGGGCTTCGAACACGTGGAGATGCAGTTTCTCTCCGACGTCTACCTGCGCTGCCCGGATTGCGACGGCAAGCGCTACCGCCCCGAAATTCTGGAAGTGACGGTGGAGCGCGGCGGCCGCATGCTGAACGTGGCCGACGTGTTGGACCTGACCGTGAGCGAGGCGGCCGAGCGCTTCAAGAACGACCGCGAGGTGATCCGCGCGCTGCAGCCCATCGTCGACGTGGGGCTCGAGTACGTCAAGCTGGGCCAGCCGGTGCCGACCTTGTCGGGCGGCGAGGCACAGCGCCTGAAGCTCGCCGGCTTCCTGGCCGAGGCGGCCAAGAGCGCCAGTGCCAGCAAGCAGGCCCTGGCGCGCAAGGGCACGCTGTTCCTGTTCGACGAGCCGACCACCGGCCTGCACTTCGATGACATTGCCAAGCTCATGCGGGCGCTGCGCCGGCTGCTGGACGCGGGCCACTCGCTGGTGGTGATCGAGCACAACCTGGACGTGATCCGCGCCAGCGACTGGCTGATCGACCTGGGGCCCGAGGGCGGCGACGGCGGCGGCCTGGTAGTGGCCGAAGGCACGCCCGAGGACGTGCGCCAGCACCCCACATCGCACACCGGCCGCGCGTTGCGCGAGTACGAGCAGGCGCTGGGCGTGGGCGCGCATGCGGCAGAAGAAGGCGTGCCGCTGCAGAAAGTGGTGCGGGCGGCCCATGCGCGGCCGGCGCAGGGCGCCACGGCGATCGAGATCGTCAACGCGCGCGAGCACAACCTCAAGGGCATCAGCGTCGATATCCCGCGTGGCAAGTTCAACGTGGTGACGGGCGTCAGCGGATCGGGCAAGTCCACGCTGGCCTTCGACATCCTGTTCAACGAAGGACAGCGGCGCTACCTGGAGTCGCTCAACGCCTATGCGCGCAGCATCGTGCAGCCGGCCGGCCGGCCCGAGGTGGACGCGGTCTACGGCATTCCGCCCACGGTGGCGATCGAGCAGCGCCTGTCGCGCGGCGGGCGCAAGAGCACGGTCGGCACCACCACCGAGGTCTGGCACTTTTTGCGCCTGCTCTACGTCAAGCTGGGCACGCAGCATTGCATCCACGACGGCGCCGCGGTGGAGCCGCAGACGCCCGACAGCATTGCCGCGCAGATCCTCAAGCGCTTCCGCGGCCAGCACATCGGCCTGCTGGCGCCGCTGGTGATGGCGCGCAAGGGCGTCTATACCGAGCTGGCCGACTGGGCGCGCCCGCGCGGCTACACCCATCTGCGCGTGGACGGCAACTTCCTGCCCACCACCGGCTTCCCGCGCATCGACCGCTTCAAGGAGCACACGATCGAGCTGCCGGTGATAAGCCTGGACGTCGACCCGCGCCAGGAGGGCGCGCTGCGCGAAGCCCTGGCCCGCGCTCTGGAGCATGGCAAGGGCGTGGTCCATGTGCTGTCGGACATCGGCGGCCTGCGCGCCGCGATGGAGGCCGGCAGGCCCACCGCCGGCATCGGCACGCTGCATGCGTTCTCGACCCGACGCGCCTGCCCGGTCTGCAGCACCAGCTATGCCGAGCTGGATCCGCGCCTGTTCAGCTACAACAGCAAGCACGGCTGGTGCCCGGACTGCGTGGGCACCGGTGTCAAGCTGACCAAGGAGCAGCGCAAGGCCTTCGACGACTCGGTGCAGGCCGACGACCAGAAGGGCCGCGAGCAGACCTTTGCCGAACCCGAGGTGGAAGATGTGGCCGACACCGTCTGCCCGGCCTGTGCCGGCACGCGGCTCAATGCCACGGCGCGCGCCGTGCAGTTCCATGGCACGCCGATCACGGCACTGGCGCGGCGCAGCGTGCAGACGCTGCGACTGTGGGCCGACGCGCTCACACTCGAAGGCCGTGAGGCCGGCGTGGCCCGCGACCTGGTGCCCGAGATCCGCAGCCGCCTTGAATTCCTGGAAGAGGTCGGCCTGGGCTACCTCACGCTGGACCGCGGTGCGCCTTCGCTCTCGGGTGGTGAGGCGCAGCGCATCCGGCTGGCAGCGCAGCTTGGCAGCAATCTGCAGGGCGTGTGCTACGTGCTGGACGAGCCCACCATCGGCCTGCATGCGCGCGACAACCAGATCCTGCTCAATGCCCTGCACAAGCTGGGCGAGAAGGGCAACACCCTGGTGGTGGTGGAGCACGACGAAGACACCATCCGCCGCGCCGACCACATCATCGACATCGGCCCCAGCGCCGGCAAGCGCGGCGGCCGCGTGGTGGCCGAAGGATCGGTGCACGACATCGAGCGGGCCAGCGATTCGCAGACCGGCCGCTACCTGCTGCACGCCATGCAGCACCCGCTGCAGGCGCGCAGGCCGGTGGCACCCTCGCTTACCGGCGGTGCGGCGCCGGATGCGGAGATCGACTGGCTGGAGCTGCGCGGCGCCAAGCTGCACAACCTGCAGGAAGTGGACATTGACGTACCGCTGAAGCGCCTGGTCGCCATCACCGGCGTCAGCGGATCCGGCAAGTCGACGCTGGCGCGCGATGTGCTGCTGGCCAACGTGCAGGCGGCGGTGCAGCAGCGTACGACCAAGGCCGGCCGCGAGGCCGACGATGCGGGCAAGCACCCGGCCTGGGCCGGCTGCGACAGCCTGGACGGCTACCAGGCCATAGACCGCGTGCTGGAGGTGGACCAGACGCCGATTGGCAAGACGCCGCGCAGCTGCCCGGCCACCTACATCGGCTTCTGGGACACCATCCGCAAGCTTTTTGCAGAGACGCTGGAGGCCAAGGCGCGTGGCTATGCGCCGGGCCGCTTCAGCTTCAACACCGGCGAAGGCCGCTGCCCGGCCTGCGAGGGCGCGGGCGTGCGCACCATCGGCATGAGCTTCCTGCCCGACGTGAAGGTGCCCTGCGAGACCTGCCACGGCGCGCGCTTCAATCCCGAGACGCTGGCCGTCACCTGGCGTGGCAAGAGCATCGGCGACGTGCTGCAGATGGAGGTGGACGAGGCGGTGGAGTTCTTCGCCGCCATGCCCAACATCAGCCACCCGCTGCAACTGCTGAAGGACGTGGGCCTGGGCTACCTGACGCTGGGCCAGCCTTC
>Ga0116227_10008200_pt1 | contig 19865 bp, 18 predicted proteins | sample S1TSphgellanicum_FD_89693 | JGI IMG/M metagenome (GOLD analysis project Ga0116227, IMG submission 89693) | Host-associated microbial communities from peat moss isolated from Minnesota, USA - S1T2_Fb - Sphagnum magellanicum MG | ecosystem: Host-associated > Plants > Peat moss > Unclassified... | reverse complement strand
TCAGGCAGGTAGTTGAAGTAAGGAGGCAAGTAGTAGGTAGAGTTCTAGCTCTGGTAGGTAGGAAATCAGGCAGGTAGTTGAAGTAAGGAGGCAAGTAGTAGGTGTTCTAGCTCTGGTAGATAGGAAATCAGGCAGGTAGTTGAAGTAAGGAGGCAAGTAGTAGGTAGAGTTCTAGCGCTGGTAGGTAGGAAATCAGGCTGGTAGTGAAAGTAAAGAGGTAAGTAGTAGGTAGAGTTCTAGATCTGGTAGGTAGGAAATCAGGCAGGTAGTTAAAGTAGAGAGTTAAGTAGTAGGTAGAGTTCTAGGTTTGGTAGGTAGGAAAACCTGGCAGCCTATAGTAAATAGGTAAGTAGGTAGGAGTTCTAGCGTTGGTTGGTAAGAAACTTAGGCAGGGTGTATAATAAAGAGGTAGGGAAGTAGAGTTCTAGCTCAGTAGAGTTCTAGGTAGGTAGGAAAATAGGCAGGTTGCAACGGGAGGGAAGACCAAAGAAGAAAGAGCTTGGTGAATCGGAGCTTCTATGGCGATGGCGAAGAAGCTCTTTCCCTTTTTGCTGTCTTCTTCGTTTCTTCTGACACTGGCAGGCTTTGCACCGCTTTTTGTCTTTCTGACAAGCGTGCGAACTGCGATTGTGAACTGGTAGACAACAACAGAAAGAGTGAGCCTTAAGAGACAAACGCAAGATTTATTATTATTATTATTTTATTTTTTTGTGGCAAGTTTTGGCCGTCGTCGTCTTCCTCGGGTTTTTCTTCCTCTTCTTTCTTTCTTGCTGCTTGAATTGCGGAGAAGCTCTGATGGAATCCGCGGACACGACGACCACGACCGACAGATATCTACTGGGGGTGTGATAAGGTGGTTCTTGGCTTTGTTGCTTGTGCTGTTTGTGTGTGGTGGTTTGTGTCGTCTTGCTGTCGATGATCAGGAGGAGTAGGAGGAGGAGGAGGAAGAGGTACCACCTTTCGTTGGCGTAATGATGAGATGGCGTTTGTTAGACGCGGGAAGATGTTGAGGCCTGTGACGTGCTGCTATAGGGGATGCGGGAGTGAGCTTTGCAAGGATCTGAGGAGGCATGGATGTTGTGGACAATGGCGAGGGAGACGATCTGGGTAGGTAGGATAGATAGGAGGAAGCAGAAGATTAGAGCTTGACCGCGACTGGAGTTTCTTGAAGCGGAGGAGAAGGAAAAGGAGCTTGTGGAATAGGGGGAAGATCGCGTTTCAAAGACCATGTCAGAGCTCCTCCTTACAGTGTTCTTGTTTTTCACGAAACAGGGAGTAGGAAGTATTAGGGAGATAGAAGTGAAGAGAGAGAGATAGGAATATACAAAGGGATGGAGCAAACGAGAAGCTGGTTCAATCGGTTCCAGCCAAGGGACAGGGCCAAGGGGTCGTCGGGAAAGATGAAAGTAGGATCGGCGGGTTCTGACAGCGGGAAAGAGAGTGTCAAGAGCTCTAGGGATGCTGCAGCGGAGGAATTGCCGTCCAGCATCACAAGACAGAAAGTGGCAGCAGCAAAGCAGTACATCGAGAACCATTACAAGTCACAGATGAAGAGCCTGCAAGAGCGTAAAGAACGGTATGCTTTTGCATCTCCTAAACACACTACTAACTGGAGTCCAAGAAGAAACCTCGCACAAAGAAGAATTCTTAGGGTGAATGCATGCTGAACCCTCCAACAGCTAGGAGGAGCTGCAACATGTGGGAATTGTCTCTCTCTCTCTCTCACTTCTCCCCTTGTTTCTTGATACTTCGGTGCAGCGTATGAATACCCTGAAATGACATGTGGCAACAAAGTCTCTCAGTGTTTTTGGTTATTGCCAATTTTGCAGGAGGTGGTCATTGGAGCGCAAGCTGGCAGATGCTGAAGTAACAGAAGAGGAGCAAAACAATCTTCTCAAAGATCTAGAACGGAGAGAGACAGAGTACATGCGATTGCAGCGGCATAAAATGGGGGTGGATGATTTTGAGCTGCTGACCATAATAGGACGTGGAGCATTTGGAGAGGTTTTTTTTCTTTCTTTTTCTGACTTTGTTCAGCTGTTTGATGAGCGGTCTTCAAATTTTTCCATTGTTCTCTCCCCATCTTTCACTTCTCCAAATGTTGATTACTGCCTGCCATTGTTCTTGATCCACCAAGGGACAGTTTTCCTGATCAGCTATCACGCACACATTGTCTGGATTTCTTTCATTCCTTAATTGTGGGGGATTCTGTCATTATATGCAGGTCAGGTTATGCAGAGAGAAAGTTTCAGGACAAGTTTATGCTATGAAGAAGCTGAAGAAGTCTGAGATGCTCCGCAGAGGCCAGGTTGGTGGATTCCTTTCTGTTTAAGCCATCTGCACTGTCTCTCTGCTGTGCATGTTGGGTCATCATCACTAGAGATGGTATCTTGGGTCTTTTGTGTAGCAATTAACAACCATGGCACATGTGGAGTGGAGCAGGTGGAGCATGTGAAGGCAGAAAGGAATCTGCTAGCCGAAGTTGATAGTAACTGCATTGTGAAGTTGTACTGTTCATTTCAAGATGAGGAGTATTTGTATTTGATTATGGAATATCTGCCCGGTGGTGACATGATGACACTGCTGATGCGCAAGGACACTTTAACGGAAGATGAGGCCAGGTTCTATGTAGGGCAGGCTGTTTTGGCCATTGAATCCATTCATAAGCACAACTATATTCACAGGTGCCTCTTGTTACCTCTTGACACCCTTCTCTTACACCCCTTGTCTCTCTTTGCTTCTTGTGGATCCAACATATCGACTATGCAACTGTGAAGGACTAGTACTTATTTGTCAAATTGGACATTGACTGTGGAGCATGAGACTTGGATGGCAGGGACATAAAACCAGATAATTTACTTTTGGATAAAGATGGTCACATGAAGCTGTCTGATTTCGGCCTTTGTAAACCTTTAGACTGCAGCAACTTGCCAGCCTTGCAAGTGAGTGAACCTCTTCATGACTCTGCAAGAGAAGGTGTTGATGGGACTGGACAGTACAGAGCTGCTGCTGCTGCCTCTCCCACACCCAGGCGCACTCAGCAGGAACAACTTCTCCATTGGCAAAGGAACCGGCGAATGCTGGTCTCTTTCATTTTTCCTACTACCCATCTCTCCCTAATCGCCTTTGGCTCTCTTTGTTCAGTGGCACCAGCAATGATTTGAAGTAGAACTGCATTTCCACCTGAAAGTATCATATGTTGGATTACTTTTTTCATGAGTCGTTTGGATTATGTCATGTTTTCTGTCAGTTGCCTGCAATCATGGCTGGGTAATTGAAGGGCACATCTGCTTTTGCCTGTGTTGCACAACTTACAAAATCTATTCCATGAGTGCAGGCCTTTTCTACTGTTGGTACACCTGACTATATTGCTCCTGAAGTGCTTCTCAAGAAAGGTTATGGAATGGAGTGTGATTGGTAAGAAGATTATCTCTTGTCCTTCAATTGTGTCCTTTTCTCAGCTACTTTTTACAGATCATTTGTGAATTATCGTTCAATTGTTATCCTGTTGGAAGAAGCTAAGATACAGATACTGCAGGTGGTCACTTGGAGCTATTATGTATGAGATGCTGGTTGGCTATCCTCCTTTTTATTCTGATGAGCCTATGTCAACATGTCGTAAGGTGAGCAACCTGTATTTCTTTGGGGGCCACCCTCCCACCAAAAACAGCGCAACAAATTTGTTGCTAAGTTTCTTGATTAGTTATCTCTCTTGAGTGCTAGTAACATCAAGACTGAGTCTTCTGTTACTTCTGAAAATGCGTCAGAAACTAGGATGCAGATATTTGTATAAGGTTTGCCTGAAATTCTGGGTGGCTTGTTCTATACCTTCTATACCCACCATCATGAGCTGAGAATTTCAGCAGAGAGTCATGGCAGCTTATCACTGGGAACATTGATGTCTGACACTTTGTGAGTGATACTCATAAGTTCATGACCATTGTCATGACTGAGTCTTCCCATTGCTTCAAGAAATGCGACAGAAACTCAGGATGCAGATTTCCAGCAGAAACAAAGTATGCAGACATTTGCATAACTGTTCCCCTAATGTTTTGGTCTGAATATTATAAGCTTATCCACCCCTGCTAGCAGAGCTGATGAAGGCAATGGGGAGTCATGGTAGCCCATCACTGCTATTCATGAAGTTGAAGGTGAGTAACACTCAAAAAAGTTATGACTTGACTCATTGCTAGTCATGGCCATTCATGACGAAGGTGAAGGTGATGGTCTGATACTTTTTGAGTGACATGCACCTTAGTGGCACCTTGAAGTGTCACAGATGTGTGCCCTGAGGAGCAGTCTATTATGTGACCTTGCTTATTCAAGGAATTTAAAGGACATTGATACATGGTTGTGACGTGGTTGAGATGGTTTGATTATGTCTGTGGACAGGTCTGTGCAGATTTGCATGCATTTCTGGCAAATTCCTGCTCCAAAGAACTAGAATGTTGTCTGTCTGCCCCCAGAAGATAGGAACACTGATGCTCACAGAAGTGAAGTCCAAGAGTGGGGCATAAGCATGTAAATGACAGGCTGTGTGTTTGATGATAGATTGTCAACTGGAGAACTCATCTGAAGTTTCCTGAAGAGGCAAAGCTTACAAAAGAGGCCAAGGATTTCATAAGTAAATTGCTCTGTGATGTTGAACATCGTCTTGGCACCAGGGGGGTTGCTGAGATGAAGGTAAAAAGCCTGGGCCTCCACAGTTCACACAGTTTTTGTGCATCTCATGCTCTTGGGCGGTAAGACTGTCACCAATTTTCCATGCAATGTCTCAAGTGGCTTTTCTAATTTTAGGGTTCCTTATTTTTCCTGATGTTCCTTTTTTTTCATTTGGTGGGTACATAGGCTCATCCATGGTTTAAGGGATTGCCATGGGAGAAATTGTATGATATGGAAGCAGCGTTCAAGCCTGAGGTGAAAAACGAGCTGGACACCCAGAACTTTGAAAAGTTTGAAGAGGTTGGCCTACTAAGTATCCTCTCTCATTTGCTGAACATTCATTTTTGAACTTGTTTGAGCAGCCCACACATCTTCAGTTAGGTGCAGTCAGTGGCTCTCTGAGTTTGGCCTCTGCAATTGAGAGCAAAGTATATGATAGTTTAAAGACTGAAATGTTGAGTTGACTTGGATCATGATTTTTGTGCAGAGTGGATCTGAAACACAGCCTTCATCAAAGTCGGGTCCTTGGAGAAAGGTACACATTGTCTTGTGCATACTTTGAGAGAGTTTCAGCATATGGTTGCATTAACATGGGTTACTTTTTTTGCATTACTGTATGACTGGCAGCAAGAAGCAGCAGTTGTAGTACACGGAAGTCCAAAGCTGATATTAGGGAGTGCTTTAAGAGAAGCATGCAGAGTGAACACATTAAGCCTTGCAATAGCTTAACTGGTCAGCAGTGATCTTCAATCAATATAACGTGGGGATTAAGTTCATCCTTTGGGCATGACAAGAGCTCAAAGTGAAACTTACTCATCCTCTACTTTTGGCACTTGCAGATGCTATCATCATCAAAGGATGTGAATTTTGTGGGGTACACCTACAAAAACTTTGAGATTGTCCAAGATGTCCAAGTTCCAGGTGTTGGTGAGTGCCTTGGCTCAGCTCCTGTTAGATTTTGATAGATGGTTGTAGGAATGGGCAATGGGCATGAGCATGTCAGACCTTTAACAGCTAGTTCATTATGTGATCTCCTGTCGGGATGGTTGTGCTTGGGTGTGCTGTTTAAAGTTAACATGACTCTAACATTGACAATTTGTGGCGGAGCAGCTGAGTTGAGGAAGAAGGGGAAGCCAAAGAGGCCATCGATCAAGACATTGTTTGGTGAGTATTGTGTCAAACACATTGTTACACACACATGCATGCACGCAAATGTATGTGTACGTTAACTGACAGAACTTGTCATAGATGGGAGAGATAGAGGAGGATGCAAAATACTCTATATGGATCCTTTGTAGGGTCATGTTCTAAATTGTGGTACTGTGATGGACAGACCCAACAGACAGACCTAATGGCCACATGCAAGGGAGCTTCTTGTGTCATTTGCCCACACCCATGGAAGTGTCAGAAAGTCCAGAATCTTCCCCTCCGGGCAGCATTTCATCACCTCCACAGATGACTTACTATCAAGAGCAAGCTGCATATCCATACAAGAGCCATGTTAGATAAACATTATTTCTGTCCTGCCCTGACAAACATTTTAATAGGTATGGCCAGTACTCAGTGCAGTTGTGTAACGTGTGCCCTACTGTACCTGTACTGGAAAAACACACTGCTGAGATGATGGGGGAGACTGACCCAACAGCCTTTGTGAAGAATTTTCATTGCTGAGTTCAAATTGATTAGCTTGCAGGTAGTTCCTCATCTATAAATGTGTCATTGAAAGAGGCAAGTCCTTAAGAGTGCCCTGAGCTCTTCCCCAAAGCTCCTGGTTAGAACTGTCACCTATAGTAGTACAGTGATGAATGATTACTTGATTGTGTGCTGGGCAAGAACATTGAAATTTTCTCGGTTGCTTGCTTTTGGTGTTTTCTGTCCATTGTGCAATAGAACTTTCCACTGTGACTGGAGCACATGATTTTGTGGTCTGTACAAAGGGGCCCCCTTAGGGGGGAATGAATTTGTGGCATGCAGGAAAGGAATAAATGCTGTCTCTGGGTTTAACTCTAAACATTTCTTGGCATGAGCATTTGAGCACAAACAGGCACTATGGAGTTATATCATGCCAAGTTCCCATTTCTTTGTCATGTTGTAGTTTAAGTTTCTGGCACAAATTGTCCAAGAGCACTTGAAATGACAGTAGGAGGGAAACAGGTGGACTGATACATTGGCACTTTTAAAAGGAATTGTTTCATGCAATATTCAAGAAAGGAACTCAGAGTTGAACATTGTTTCATGCAATATTCAAGAAAGAAACTGAGTTGAACATTGTTTCATGCAATTTTCAAGAAAGGAACTCAGAGTTGGAACATTGTTTCATGCAATATTCAAGAAAGGAACTGAGTTGAACATTGTTTCATGCAATTTTCAAGAAAGGAACTCAGAGTTGAACATTGTTTCATGCAATATTCAAGAAAGGAACTGAGTTGAACATTGTTTCATGCAATTGTCAAGAAAGGAACTCAGAGTTGAACAATAAACATCGCTCAAGAAAAAACAAAATGAATAGGTACTGAAAATTTTCCCTCAGTTGATCTTTGGAAGTTAATGCATCAGGGGATGTGCAATAATATGTTGGAACTTTGTCTAATTGGTAGTATCATGGGCTTCATTCCAACACAGGTAGAAGATGGGCTTCATCTCTTCATCACTGAGATGATGCAGCATACATCAAAAACAGCATGATATCAAACACACCCAAATTGGTGGTGATTTTAAGCACATGAAACTCACATCTTTCTGTATCCTGTTTATTGTCTGCAAAATGTACACCCTTTTTATTCCTCAAAAAAAGTGTGTTCAAAATAAGTCTGCTGTCTGCTAGCAACAAAATTCTCAGTTGTGATTTTACTAATTACAATTGCACAGTTCGTTCCCCGTTACAAGAAATAATACACAAATGAAAGAAACAGCTAGTAGCACTGAAAATAGCAGCCACACCAGACTACAAGACATTAGTACCTTACACATAAGTACAAGACCCCTTGGCACTGAACAGCAGCTGAGACCTCTAAAGCCAATACCTGGCTAAAAGGTGCATGAAACTTCTTGCACAGAGCAAAGAGAAAAAAACATTGCCCACATCAGAATGACAAGTTTGAGAGTTCTGCCTTTGATTAGAATCACGAGCTCCAAGAGTTTGGACTTGTGAGCCATGAACCATCTGAGTGGGTTAACAGCCTCCACTTGAAACTTTGTTCGAGATTGCCTGGGAAGTCAATCGACAGGTCCTCACTTATGAGGGAACACTGTCATCAACTCAGGGTTGATTTTTTCTACTAAGATGTGGAGGAGACCCAAGGGCACGTTATTATCTCTCATCAAAGTCTCAAGCTTTCACACTTCTCTAAATGCTACAAAACTTGGGGTTTGTCTAGCAAACATAAGTTGTTGCTCAGTCTTATGGGTCATTGATACCGTGCCAAGATGAGAGGACTCTGCCAGCATCTTGTCAAAGCACGAGGAGATTTTTCGAGAAGCTCAGAGCTCACACCCAAGTCACTCAAAGTGTCTCGCAGTTGTTGCACTCTTGTTGGCCGACTGATGATTGCATCAATCCCCATCTCCACCCCTATTTGTATACCTTCTTCCATGTTTGCTAAATCCCACCTGTGTGCATTGCCCATCACCCCAGTTGCTGTTTCAGTGCAAACTCGATTGAGGGTACTACTACTCAACGTCACAAACCCCACACCGCCAAAAGCAGCAGCCCATGTGTTTGTTGCCCACATGCTCAAGAAGAATGCATGTATATCATGTGCAGGATCATACTGTGCAGACCATGTTACTTACTAAGCTTTCTTCAAAGGGGGACATGTGTACATACCTATCAAGGTCAGTAACTGCAACAATGAGAACTTGGGGAGTGAAGCTTGAGCTTCCAAACTCCGTATGCTCCATCTGCCTTATTTCATGCACAGCAGCATAATCATCCACACATGCAACAGCCAGATCCATGAAAATGATTGAAAAGCCTTCAGGCTCCAGCAAGCTCTGCTCAAACCGCCACAAGGCCTCCTTTGAGCTGCATGCACCAGTCACCTGCACAATTTTCGGTTGCGATTATGAATGAGAGGAAGAAAAGTAGCAAAAAGCCCATATGCACCAACCAGTACTAGACCAGCAGATCCAGGAGATTAGCACCCAAAACTCTCCAGGAACTGCTACATTTTGCAGCAATCTGCATTATGCAAAACAGAGCTCGGCTCCAGAAATATTCATCATGTCAGGGGGAAACAATAAGAAAAAGATTCAAAAGAGAAGGTAACAAATTAAATACCTCCATTCCACAGCGCTCAAGCATGAGAGTGAGGGATTTTCTTCCACTGGCTCGAGGGTCAACCACCATAACCTTGCTACTGGTTGAACCACTCATTGCACGCTCTCCACTCCCTGAACCAGGTGAAATTTCTGCACCTTGCTCACTCTTGCACCAATCTGTAAAAACCCACAACTGAGCTTTGAGAAGCTATATATCCAGTTGCTACTGGCGGTGCTAGGAGGTGCAGCAGCCATCTTCTGAGTGGTGATAAGAATTTGTGTGCAAGGAGATGTTCTCCACTCAGCCTAAGGTGGAAGACAGACTGACAGACACAACTGAGAAAAGCCATGGCTTTTATCCATCTCCAGATGTGCGTGCCTATCAAGCTTCCATATCAAGTAGGGAGGGAGTGTGGTAAGAATCATTGTCATTGTTCTATACCTTGTGAACAAACAGAAGATCCATGGAGAGCTGTCCTCCCAGGATTGCAGAACATTTCGAGCCCATCAATCCCACCGTCTGAGGATGGGGACAGTGGTTGTTCAGGTGGCACTAAGCCTTCTTCCTCCTCCTCTTCCTCACTGCCCCTTGGACTCTCATCACCACAATAGAGCTGTTCCTCTGCACAACACCCGCAAACTCTGATTTCAGGAACAGAAGACATCACATCACATTGGTTGATCGTTCCATACAAGGGATGTGCAGTTGCAACAAAGTTTTCCATTGATCTGAAACTGCTTACAGCATTGTCCCAACAGCAAGGGAAAGTAGCATAAGCCATTGTACCACTATCAGCAAGAAAGATTTTCGTGGACATTGATGGACAAGGGACAAACAAGAAAAACAGTAAAATGGATTGTTGTTGGCCCAAAGCAAAAAAATAAAAATCATATTGAAAATGGAGGAGAGAGAACCATGCAAGCAAGCAAGCAAAAAATAGAAGAAAGTGAGCAGAAGAAAAACCTTCTTCAGTGTCAATGTCTTGCACATCATCCAGAGGAGGGATGTCACAATCAAGGTGCAATCCAGGAGCAGCAGCAGGAGCAGTGAGAGGCATGATGGCACACATAGTGCCACAGACAAGACCTGCGGCGTCAGTGCGCAAGCTGGTGAGTAGGACAACCCTCAACTCCTGTCCCCACTTGGTCTTCATTTTCCATATCTCTCCTGAAGATGATGAAGGAGAAACAGAATCAGCTGCCGCTGTCTTCAGCAAATCCTCAAACTCCCTGCTGTTGGTTGATAACTCTGGGCTGAAGATTGTGCACCCAAAATCAGACATGTTGAGCACATCAGACTCCAACCAGCCACTGAGATCAGCTGCTCTTCTGCAAAACCCATCCAGTAGAGAAACCCAAAAATCAGCACACTTTCAGACAACATCCTCGCAACAAGACTTGTGTATGTAATTTCTCTCATTTTTTTTCTCTTGTTGCAATTGAGAGAGATCCAAGCAAGCGTTCTGTTTGTTTGTTTGTTGCCAACTCACTTGTTCCACAACACACAACACATGCGGGAGTCGACCACAAACAAGGGCAACGGCAGATCATCCGCGCGCACAAACGCAGAAGAAGGAGGAGAGCAAGTGTCGCCGCTGCCGGTTTTGTTCAGAGTGTTCTGATGATGAGGAGGAGGAACAGGAGATTCCGCTGGAATGGCGCTGGTCATGGGTAGACGACAAGGACCTGCAAGCTCCAGCACGAATTCCAACGCTTCCTGCTCATGGGCCCTCATCTGCTGCGATGTCATCTTCTCGTCTGGATGAACAGCAGCAGCAGCAGCAGCTTCGGAGGGCAAATCCAGCAGTTGCTCTGAAAGTGAATGAGTACACAGCGGCGTCAAACGACCGGCACCGTAGTAGCAGCTGCTCCGACGAGCTCCCATCTTCTTGCACTCTGCAGCAGCAGCTTGGAACTGCTCTTGATGTTCTTCACTCACCCACAGGTCCTAAATTGTTTGACGCACACTCCTCTTGCACACACACTCTCTGCTTGGGCAGCAACACTCCTCTTGTTTTCTCAATACTATTCCAACAACCTCTCGCGATAGATTTGATGCTTATCGCAATCTCAAATCTCGCAAAATAACACACGCACACACAATCTCTGTCTGTCTCTCGCGATCTCTCTCTCTCCCTCTCTACAGAAGAAAACCTTTGGTACCCACCATCAAACAAACAGACAGTCTTCCAACTTCAAACACAGAAAGAGCCCTCAACCTTCCTTTCCGAACTAGCTCAAAAACAAAGCAGTGAACTAACAGGACGGAGCTCTCTCCGTCTCTGTCTCTATCTCTCCTCTTCAACTCTCTCCAAAACCCAAATCTCACATGCTCTTCTTCAAGGAAAGAAAAAACAAACAACGGGTTCTCTGGTCTCAATACTCAGATCTCACATGCTCCTCCTCTCTCTTCAAGGAAAGAAAAAACCACAACACACACACAAAGGGATGGATGCTCTCGTCTCAACAACACTCAAATCTCACATGCACCTGCTGCTCTTCAAGAAAAGAAGAGAACCCAACACAACTCAACCCAACCCAACAAACACACAAAGTTCAAAGTTGTAGAGATCTCATCCACACAATCAGATCTCACAAGCTCTCTCTTCTTGAAGAAACCCCCAAAAAAAAAATCCCAACACACAAAGAACCAAACAAGTGAGGAGAGAGAAGGGAAGCTCTTTCTTTCCTTTACTTGTTTAAGATAATCTTCTGCTGGTCCTTTTTCTTTCTTCTTCTTCTTCAACAACAACAACAACAATAACAGAAAACCAACAATCAAAGGCTTTGTAAGTAGGTCAGAAAGAGAAGAAGAAGAAAAAAAACACCCTACCAACCAACTCAACAACAGATTATTGTCTTTCTGTAATTAGCCTTGAATCTCAAACACAGTATGGAAGTGAATCTGGAGTTTAAATAAACACAAGAGAGAGATACAGATGAAGCTCTCTCTCTCTCTTTCTCTCTCCCCCCACTCTTTCTGTGATGCTTCTGGATCCTGATCCTGGCTGCCTTGCGTGTAAGAGAGAGAGAGACAGAGAGACAGGAGGGAGAGGGAGTAGCAGTCGTCCTGGTACGAAGAAAGAAACAGAGGAGCAAAGGACAGAAGTGGGGACAGAAGAAGAGGAGAAAGAGGGGAGCAAAGTACAGAAGTGGGGACAGAAGACGAAGACGAAGACGAAGAAGAGAAAGTGGGGTTGTGTTTTTCTTTCTTTCTTTCTTTCTTTTCTTTCTTTGTTTTTCTTTCCATTTGTTCAAGACAAGGGGTTTTTCTTTTCAAAGCATTTCAGGTTTTGTGAGTTTGGTACTAGGTAGGTGGACTGGCGATTCATCCACAAGCGGACTTAGCCAAATTTGGCTATATGTCATAAAGGAAAGTAGATTTTTTTTTAATTTCTAATTTTTTCCAAATTTTTGAGGTAGGTAGGTAGATAGGTAGGTAGGTAGATTGGTAGGTAGGAGAATTGACTATCATCTACAAGAAGAGTTAGCCAAATTTGGCTACAGGTCTTGGGGGGTGGGGTAAGGGAGAGGAGGGGTTGGGAAAATAGAATATTTATTTATTTATTTATTTTATTTTTAAGGGGTAATGCCGACCCCTATGTTCTGGCAATATGCTGGAAGCTTTTGATCTAAATATAGCTAATTTTACTCTTTTTTCCATCAAATATGGCGATTTTTGTGCCATTTTCCCCCCCAAAAAAACCTTAACCCTTGATTGAGTTACTTAATAACATGAGATTGGAAAATATTTTCTTCCAAAAAAATAACATTTTTATGAGCCACCAAAAACATAATACATGCTACTAAAGAAATTAGCGTTTTTTTCTTTTTGAGGGGTGGGGCGGGGGGATTTTGTGATGTAGCCAAAGTGATGATTATCCAGAAAACATTTAGCCAGAATCTGGCTATATACCCAGATATGCAAGTTTTTTTTTTTAAAGGGTCCTTCTATATTCTTGGCTACCTACTGAAACTTATCATAAAAATATTTGGAATTTTTTTTTTTGGGGAATGAATTTGGGCCATTTTTTTCCCATGAAAAATCCTTTATCTAGGTTGAAATTTAGCCAAATTTCATCAACCAAAAAAAAAAATCAAATGTATTGTAGTATTATCATCATAGTCATCAATGAATAAAGGATATAAGGTTAGGGTAAAGACCTTATGGACAATAAGACCCGATGTCAATCTAAGGACCCAAGGTCGGTTGTCCAAGGTCCAAGTGATCTTACCCTAAACCCTAAACATAAGGCCTTACCCTTCACCTTCACAACCTTGAATTTTAAGAACCATCTCAAGTGAAACATTGTGGAGTTAACTTGGGTCACTTTGTCCCTATTTAATGAGTCACACTATTAACCTAGGCCAACCTAGGTAAAGTTGGTACATACCAACCTACACCTACAACCTAGAAGCCTATATTGGGTATGAAGTAGGTAGGTATATGAAGCTTGTCTTAGCCCAACCCCCTTTTCAACTACTACCTAAGTTTTATGTGTCCAACTACCCACAATGAAAAGACAAGAAGACATGGGAGCTCCCAAAGAGTCTCCTCATGTCAAACTTGAATAGTTTTTCAGGTTTGTACTTTGCTACTCCAAACACTTGTCTAAGTGCATGAGCTTCACATCCTTACAACAAACACACTCGTCAGCTTTGAAGGAAGGCCTTTCCACCAAAGTGGCCATGAACATTGAAAAGAGTCGCACAAGAGAGTCAAATTCTTTTTCAATTGCCCCCAAAGCCAAACAAAACTTCCCCTTAGTTTGATCATGGTTTATATCCAAGGTTTTCAAAGGAAGAGCCCAAATGGGTTTTTAGTCCATACATCCATCCATCCATCCATCCATAGTGCACCATCATTTGGATACCGCACCAAAAAAAAAAACATCATAGGCAACCATAAACCCATACACCAAGAGGCCACATGCACAATATGGTCATGAACAATGTTTAGGCATAGTTGATGACAAACGAAATAACAATTGATCAAACCAATGAAGACAATTGATAGATTTTTAATCAAAACCTAACCTACAAAATGTCTAACAAGTGAGAAAACAATTAAGGGTTGCAAAGATAACTTGTGAAAAAATTGATGAATGTGGACTTAAAATTGTATAGCACTAACAAAATGGAAGGTTTCAAATGGACAAATGTAATGATCGTTGAAACAACAATACAAGTAGAAGCAACCCCACAAAGTCACCAAAACAAATGGGATGGTAAAGTTAGCAAATGTAACTTGGCAATGTAGCTTTAAATCACCATAAAATAGGAGGATCCACTAGTAGATATAGAAACAAACAAAACATGCATGACACTTTGACAAATACAAAAGTAACTAGTTGATGAACAATTCTTTGTATAGCCACAAGGAAATTCAAAATCAAATCATATCAAAATGAAAGAAAGTTCATGAATATTAAGTTAATAAATTCAAGAAAATCAAGAATGTCATGCAAAGTTTAGTAATTATTGTAGCATATAAGCAATGCATAGTCTAATGATGCCAATTGAAACAAATTACAAATTCATGTTCATTCTTGACAAAATATTTAACAACATTTCAAATGAAATTTCACAATTTGATTTCACACCATATCCAAGAATAGTATTGGTTGTCATTGGGTTGCATGTCAAATGGACAAAATATTTTCTTTCTTAATTTGAAAAAATGCATGTCAAATGTGTGACCAATCATTATGGCTGACCAACTCAAGGCTACTAATTTCCATGGTCTTTTGACACCCATGGTGAGTGCAAACAAGACAACATGAACCATACCTACCCAAGTCACCTTATTGTGATTAATTGTTTTTTGATTGCTTTTTTTAAAAAAATGATTGTGTTTGTCAAGATGATGTGGTAGACTACAATTGGTTACAAAATGGATGGATTAAAAATCAATGATTTTTATAGTGTAAAAAAATATTCATTTTTTATGACATGTTATATTATTATGTAAAGGTTTGAACAATGTAAATGATTGTGTCATTTTGAAGGCATTTCAAGTCCTTCACAAAATGGAAGTCAATAGTTACAATTTTTTATGCATGTTTTTAATACTTTGTTTTCATTAGGTTCAATCCAATTTATTCCACATGTTTCCATGATTTTTTTTTAAAAATGACGTAAAAATATTTTAAACATTATTACAAAATTGACATACAAATCAAACACTTGTTGCAATAAATGTTATCATGACTACACCTTGGTATTCTACATCAATTCATAAGAATGAAGCCCATTTTCACACCACTCAAATTTAGATTTCATCCAAAATTTGATGTACATGTCATTTTACTGTTACCATTGGAGGTGCTTTTAGAAGTATTATTTACAAATAATTAGTATGAATGTCCCCAATTGTCATGATCTCCAATGTTTTTTATGACATTAAATTTTTTCAATCCATCCAATATTTTTTCATCATATTTTTCACCTAAGAGTCTAAAGTGTGAACCAAACCAATGAACTTATAAGGAATTTGATCCAATCACATTCCTAATTGTCAATTCAACATCCATAGTTTAAAAATGATTTACAAATTGAAATGTATTAATATAATGAAGTTTCAATGAGTTCCATGGATGTTTGAAATGAGTTGACTTTGGTTTCAAATCTCACGTTCAGATTATTTGTATTCCTTAAATAATAATAATAATAATAATAATAATACACCATATTTAATTAAACATTGTAACACAAATAAGAACATCTCCACTATAAACTTATAAACTCACCCTACAAAGTTCAAGGTCCTAAGGAGTTTGTACAACATAGCCTATTGCAAAGCACCATGCCCCACTATAACCATGAAATAGACTCACTACATTGTTTCATTGCTCCTTGTCAAATTGCTTCCTTTTTTTCATTGATATGGTTGAACCCACAAGCACACAAAAGTTGTGAGAAATGAATACCCCTAACAATAGCAAATAGTAGCTAATTTTGCAAAATGGAAATCATGAAAAAAATTCTCAACCCATAAATTGATGGACAATTCCCAAGAGCTAAAACCATTACATCACCTTGTCATTCCTTCTCAAATTGCTTCCTTATCTTCTCTACCCTTGTTGAACCCACAAATATAAAAAACATGACACATTATTTAGGAATTGCAAGAAATTGATCTCCCCCACAAAATAATAATAATAATAAATTTCACAAAAAAAAATTGTGAGAGGAACTTTTAAACCCACAAATCAATTGAGAATTCTCAAATTTTCTATGAAAAGCTTGAAAACACATTAACAACCAAGTATTGTTACAAACACCAAGGCTTTTATGACCTAAGAGCAACTACCACAACTTAAATAAAAATTAGGAAACATTAACAACAACAAAGGTCTAATAATCAATTGCACAAACAAACACATTTTGCAAAAAAACCATGGCAAGTGCATTATTAACAACAATAGACAATTTAGAATCCACCAAAACCCAAGCACTACTTATACAATAAGAACATCAAAACTTCAACCACAACAACAATAACGATTTGAAAGATAAAAAGAATTAACAATCACTAATTCCAATGTAGTACAAATGAAAATCAAATATCAATCAAACAAACAAGCACAAGCAACGAGTAAACACAAAAACATAAGAAACAAAAATCTTTCTATTTTGAGTTGTATCAAACCTTTCGGTGACAACATTGCTTTGCATGTTGTTGTTAATCCACAACCTCCAAGTGCCAAGGTTGATTTTTTCTCAATGATGTAAATATTGTAGTGGACCACTACATCACCATTTTCATTCCTCACACCACTTGGTTGCCATTTGAAGGGGTGTTTGGTGTAATGAGATGTTTTAATCCAAACTAATTATTTTGTTGTTTACAAAAATGTTTTAGCCCACCTTAAAATGTAAACATTTTGCACTTGAGAAACCAAAATCATATGAAATCTTGACTATCTAAAAAACTAAGGAGGAACATGATTGATCATTATTGTACACTTTGTTTAGTCACCCAACTAGAAATCATAATCATCACACCTTATTTGAATTGGGGAAAATACAATCATGGTGACCTAGACATGGGAATGAAGTTATCAAATGGCTTTTTAATTAAATAAAAAATGCCACAACAAAATCTAAACAATGTAAGCCAAATAAAATAAATGTTGATCAACAAATGAATTTTTGCTAGATCCAACTTTAAGTATTAGGTAGTGGGGAAGGATAATCCCCAAGAGGACTTTCATTTATCCTTGAAATATTGATTATAATTTGATCAACATCATGTTCATTCAACCACCCTTATTAGGGTCACATTATAGGTATGCCTAATGGAAACCCCATGGCCTATTGATCAACTTCATATATTGTTGATTAAGCTCAAACCTTAGAGCATAGGAGATTGAAGCCGCAATACCTAATGAAAGTTGTGGCATTTGTGTAAAGGCATTCCTTGTTGAAAACTAAGTGGTTAGTCCTTTTCTCGATTTCAAAATGAACAAGATTGGTTGGTATTTACAAACAATGGCCTTCTAAACCAAAGGTTGCATGCTCCAATCTTGGTTTCAACTTGAATGCTAAAAATTGTGTTTCAACTTTTCGAAACCTAACATGTCATATTCAAGGAACTTAAGTTGCAAGTACAAGAAGTTTTGTTTATTTAAGTGGAATGGAAATCTTATATGAGACCTTGACATTCAAATTGAAATGAAGGAAAAGATGCAACAAGCTCTATCATAAAGAAAGAGGTTCTTTATTGCAACCACATTCTTCTTCACACCAAGATAAAAGGAAATGGACAACTTACTTATAGATTAGTTTCATGAACACAATGGCCAATTTGGGTCATTAGGGCTTCAATGTGCCATGGCCATTTATGGGTATGATGAATTGAGATGTCGTGGGTTCAAATGGATGAATGTACTTGATAATCTCCATTCACTAGAGGATGCTGAGCTTCTTACCAAGGTATGGGAGATGAATTACTGAGATTAAGTCAAGCTGTCCTCGATTGCTTCATCCATGATTTGATGATAAAGTGATGGATGTAATTTAGCCCGGTAAGAAGGATACATGACTTGGGCAGGCTCTAAAGGACCGGCCTGATCCTAGACTAAGCTACCTGGCTTACACTCTCTTTGGATATAAGTCTATGGAATGTTTTTTTCTCTCACAATTTCTTATAGAAGAGGATGATTCCAAATTAAATGGTGCCATCTGGAAGATTATTTCTTGAGCTAAAGTAAATCTTCAACAATTAATGACGAAAGAGGACTCTATTAAACAAAGGTATTTTTTAATAATTTAATTTAATTTAATACAATGTTTTTGAAGCTAATGAAAAGAATCCATTGCAAAGATAATGAACCAAATGACATTAACAAAGTTAGTACAAGTAAGAGAAAATTTGAACACTTTACTTAGGTCTTGGTTAAGAATTGTTATAATGATACTTTGGAATAATTTGGGGATGACTCAAATAAATATTCCATAATTTATGCATAAAAACTCACACACGCAAAAAAGAAAAAAATAAGGGGTATACAATGCAAATTCCAATACATGATGCCAATTTCCCAAAAAATTAGTGGAATACTTAGTCTAAAACTCAGCACCACCAAAGCATTGATGCAATGACCCAACTTTGTCTTTAGCATGATATGCACTCACTTAACAAAAAGATAGTATAAAATGGCCCAACTTTGTCATTAGCATAATATGCACTCACTTAACAAAGATGATATAAAATGACCCAACTTTGCCGTTAGCACAATTTGCATAGTATAGAATGACCCAACTTTGTCCTTAGCATAATATGCACTCACTTAACAAAGATAATGTAAAATGACCCAACTTTGTTGTTAACATAATAGGCACTCACTTAACAAAAAGAGAGTATAAAATGGCCCAACTTTGTCATTAGCATAATATGCACTCACTTAACAACAATAATAAAAAATGACCCAACTTTGCCATTAGCATAATATGCACTCACTTAACAAAGATAGTATAAAACGACCTAACTTTGCCATTAGCATAATAGGCACTCACTTAACAAAGATAATATAAAATGACCCAACTTTGTCGTTAGCCTAATATGCACTCACTTAACAAAGATAATATAAAATGACCTAACTTTGCCGTTAGCGTAATAGGCACTCACTTAACAAAGATAATATAAAACGACCTAATTTTGCCGTTAGCGTAATAGGCACTCACTTAACAAAGATAATATAAAACGACCTAATTTTGCCGTTAGCGTAATAGGCACTCACTTAACAAAGATAATATAAAATGACCCAACTTTGTCGTTAGCATCCCATTAAACGGCACCTAGATTTGAGAATAACTAAGAGTGAGTATTGACTATATTGTTTTGGGGGGCGGGGGGGTCGGGGAGGGGCGGAGAAAATGTCCGTCAATGATAGATAGATTGTGAGGCCAACACTGAGAGGGCTAGCAACATGCTACCCACTCATGCATGATGATTATCAAGGGACCCCACTTTTGCCTTCTCCGCTTGCTTGCCATGAAGAAAAAATTCTTTTTCTTCCTTCTCAGCACGTCGGGGTGTGGGCTTGGGGTGTGTCCCGGAGGAGGAGGAGGAGGAGGGGGAAGTGGGTCCGGGATTAGTCAAGTAGTTGTTGACGGGTCCCACTTTGGAAGAGCGAAACGGATGGATAAGTTGCATTTCTCGAAGTGCGGAAACATAATGATCCGATCCGTAGCATTGTGGGATCCATAGCAAGCAAGCAATTGTGGTTTCGACACCCAAACAAACAAAAGAGAGGGTGTCAACATTGAAGACGATCGGAACAAATTTGTTAGTGCCAACGTGCTATTGCTACATAAACAAGGGGAACCCCCCCCCCCCCCCCCCCCCCCCCCCCCCCCCCTCGCCATCCTTTCCTCTGACTTTAAACCCAACAAAACTACCAAAACAACAACAACAACTCAATCCCTCCTCCCCCTTA
>Ga0116227_10008199_pt1 | contig 19867 bp, 17 predicted proteins | sample S1TSphgellanicum_FD_89693 | JGI IMG/M metagenome (GOLD analysis project Ga0116227, IMG submission 89693) | Host-associated microbial communities from peat moss isolated from Minnesota, USA - S1T2_Fb - Sphagnum magellanicum MG | ecosystem: Host-associated > Plants > Peat moss > Unclassified... | reverse complement strand
TGAAAATTTTACCAATTTTTTAAAAAAAAAATTGGGGGGGGGGAAAAAAAAAAAAAAAAAACCCCCAAAGGGTTAAAAAAAAAAAGGGTTTTTGGTTTTTTTTTTTTTTTTTTTCAGAAACAAGGTCTGAATCTAAGAACTGCCCCCATAATCCAGGGGTCTATTCCTCTTTGCAATAACCACCCAACACTGATAATAACCAAAGTGGATGCTAATAACCAACTAATTAAGCAATTTGTCTAAAAACTTTTTCTTTGCCTCCTTAAAACAAAAGAATGTCCACACACAATTTGTGTGGAATCATATTTTTTGCACATGGCAAGAGATTTGAAAACTTAATTCAATTCCTATGGTATTTTTTGGACAAGATAAGAGGTTTCAAAACTCGATTAAAGTGAATTTTTATTTTTTTCCAGACCAGACAAGAAATCCTTAAACTTAATCCAAGTGGAACCATATTCTTTTGACAACACAAGGAGGTTTCACACACTCCAAGTGGAATCTTATTTATTTATTTATTTAATCATATCTTTTGGACATCATATGTGAAATCTTTGACCAAGTTTTTCTCCTAAGACAAACTAAAAAAACACTTAATTTGGCAAACTTTATGGCAATAAAGCATTACAATAAAGAACGGAACTGGAGAGGGAAAATTACAGGACATGTGTCTTATTAGAACAAGCCATTTAGGGGCTAAGGGCCCCTTAATTGTGAGAGGTAAAATCATCAAAAAGTGGAAATGCAAGGATTCAAAACAATGTATTTAGTAAAGTAGTCAGAATATAAAAAAGGATGATTAAGGATTTGTGTTTCATATCTAGTTAAAATCTTTGTGCATGTGGTGGCTACTTTCTTTACACCTTCTTGTGGGTGATCAACTAAACTTGGACCATTCTTTGAAACAATTTGTGGGAAGTGTTCACACTAATAACGTTTGACGAATAGAAGGTCAAATTTGGCACCCACCCCCTACACAAACCTTCAAAGAGTGAAACAACTTGCATCCTTACACAACCTTTGTCCAACATCCTATATTTTATTATTGGGTCACATGCAACAATACATTTCATTGTCCTTTGGCCCCTTGTAATAACCATCACCCAAATTCAACATGACTACAACAAACTATAATTGGCTATTGGATCAAAGAAATTAAGTCAAGATTCTTGATTTTCATCAACTTAAATGATGCTTGGCGCTATGGGCAACATAACTACCATTGACCCTTGGAACTTGAAATCATCACCCCCTCAGTTCTTTGCCCTTGGGTAAGGCCATGATAACCTAAACTTACTTCTTTAGAAAAACTTAAGATTTACATGAGAAGTTATGAAATGCAAGCAATTACCATTAGGAGAGTTGGCACATTCAAAAGTGGGAATGGAAAGAAAGGTTATACTCATATCCATCATGGCTTTCATGTAATTATTTCAGTCATGGGCTGGCACCTAGTGAGAGATAAACTAAGATAGGTGGCATACTTACTTTGTTGAAACCTTGTTTTTTGTTGAAACCTTGCTTGCGAAGTATAACACTACCAATTACCACATTCCAACTCTCAAAAATAGAAGTTTCAAGGCTTAACATATTGCAACAAAAAGGCAACAAAATTTGGTAATTAACTTTGATTGGGTGGTGTTTGATTCAACCTTGGTATTAAACTATGGTACTCTATCAACTACTCCACCATGAAGTGATACACTCCCCTATTGTTCTAGTGTAGTGTTTGTCATTCATTTGTTCCACATTTCGGGCACAAATTCATTGCATATGAGAATTGTGGTTCTTGCACAACTCAAAGCAAGATGAAATGTAATCATATTAACTTTCTTTGAAGTAGAATGCAATTGTCTAATTGGTCAAAGTACCCTAACTTCAAAGGGAGTCCTCTACACATCAAATTTTTTTGTAATGTAAATTGTTTCTTTGGAGTTTTGTTGTTGTGTTGAATGTGCAACATTTTGAGGCATGATCATTAGGTTTTACTACTCTTCCATATCCAACTTAGTTTGTACTTTGGTTTAGAAGTGATTGATTGTTGCATCTTATACGTCTTTATCAATAAAAGGACATTTGATAAAAGCATGCCCCTCCTATTTGCAAAAACTATAACAATTGGGTGTAGGTTTGGGTTCTTGATCTGCACCTTGAACATATTTTATTTATATTCATTCTCCAGCTAGGTAGAAATACGTTTTGTCGATTTTGCCTAACCTTTGACTCACTATGTTGTAATACATTAACACCGATTGCCACTTTCATTCTTACATTGTTTATAGTTACTAGTGGAATGTTATGTTTAGCTTCAATCTCCATCCTTGATTGGTACATTGCTTTAGTTGCAAAAGCTTACTCCTCAAGATACTATGTCTGAAATGCAATTTCTACATATTGTGGTATTGAACGTTCAACTTCATCATTGTCTAGGTCTTCTTCCCACTCATCATAGGTTGACAATACTAAAATGAAGCAAATTGCCAAGTAGAATTTATGTCTATTGATCTTACTTCCAACCTTTCTTGTACCTTTTCATGGACATATAATATCTCTTCAAATTTGTACAAATTACCATGTCTTCAAGACGACATATTCATCTTTGTTTTTTCATGTACCTTTTGTTGCAAATCTACAAGGGTATCTTTGATTGCATTATCTCCCCATCCTTCTTGTTCAATTTTTGGAGGTACTGCCCTTAACAACATCCTCCTTTGGATATTGGGTTGCTTCATTGTTCTACCAATAAATGTTTCCCAAGCCTCCATAATTGTTGTAGATGGCATCATGTACCTTACAAGTCGCTCCTTTATCCTGGGTATTCTTAACATAATATATTGTACATTTTCTAGAATGTGAAACTACATTACTTTATCCAACAACTGCAATTCCACTTAGATATTATGTTTTCTATTTCATCTTGTTGAATTTCGAGTTGGTTTAATTGTCTCTATGGACTTTAGGATACCATGCAATTCATGTTTATCCCCATTTTATTTTTATTTTTAATAAATTTTTTGTTACATATTTAATTCTTTACAACATTTTTTAAATTTAGATTTGAATCCTAACGAAGTTTTAACCACTTTTCAAATATGTAAAACCAAATAAAACAAAAAAAATCACACAATAACCTTTTGTGTTTATAATAAAACAAACAAAAACAAAAACAATTTGTAAAATTTTGAATTTTCTACCCCAAATGGTAAATGTTAATTTTTTAACAATTTTTGTTCCTTAATTATGTACTTTAACATATTGTTCTCCAAGCATTCAAGTTTATAATATTAATAAACTACAAAAATCTGATTGTAAAACCAAAAAATATATATTCTAAATCCATATATGCACCAGTGTTATATTTGTAATAATCTAAAAACATAATTCAAATCACATGGAATTGAAAAACAAAAACAAAAACATCACAATTGTGAACTTTTCCATCAAAATCTCCCTCTACTTTTTCCTATGAATTTCTCTTCATTATCAAAACTACTTAACTCCTAATTATAATGATCACCCAAAATTTAAAACTCCTCCAAATCCTTCCTAGTTTCTAACCATGATCACCAAATCAAATTATCTACCATCCACTCCTAATCAACTCAACCTCATATTGCTTATTCTATCATATAGTGACAATACACTTTTATCCACTTTGTCCAATAGTAACACTACACCTTTGTCCACTTTGTCCAATGGTGATAGTACAATTTTGCACTTAACAACGAACTTGCTACCATTTTCATCCAAGGCTTTGTTGTAGCTTTGAATAACTCAATGACAATTGAATCTAATTTTATTGGAAAAATACATGGTAGTAGTGGCATTCAAAAATGTTTTGAACAACATCAAGTAGTTTTTGTCTATTATCATTACATTGTTGTATCAATTTGTGGATTTTAATCCAACCTTCATAGGTGGCACCAATAGCTTTCCCATCAATTTTAATGGAAATATTTATTGATTCAATATTTGACATCTTGGGAGACCTAAAAAAAATCAATAAAACTTGTCAATTCAATGCATTATCAAATTGTTACATTATGCAATTGTGATACATTGATACATTATGTCACACAACCAAATATTATACATCTAAACACTAAGGTGATACATTGAAACACATAAGATCATGGTTCATGAAACACAAGAGAAATCATCCATAGTTTCACACCCTTTCCAAGAAAGTGAACCAACTTGTGTATAACACAAAAAAGGATGTAGTTGACCTCTCAACTAAGTGATGAAATATTATGTAAACACAATATATGGCATTAGAAAACCTTCCAATGTAAATAGTAACATGTTGCACAAACTAATCCTTCAAACATAAATACCATCAACATTGATAGATGATGAAAATATATTAATAGATGATAAAATATTGATGATGGCCAAATTGATTTTCTACAAAATGTTCCTTTCAAGGAACCATGGTTCATTACAATGTGATGGAACAAACAACTAAATTTCAAAACAACTAGTTTTAGATAAATGTTGGCATGTGTTGCCACATCAAGCTCTTTAACAACTATGTCCAACCACACATTAAATTTTTTCTATAAGCTAATATTTTATACCATTCATCCTTTCATGTGTGTAATTACTTTGTGTGGTTACCACCATCAATAACCTAACTGATCTCATCTTTCCCTTACAATAGAATAAGGTTTTCCCGTTCTTTCTACTTAGAAGATGGAAAATTTTAAAGGTTATTTTCCAATGTTATGCAAAGATTGACAAATTCACAAAAATCAAGCAAACAATCAAATCCAAATCCAATATAAGGGTGAAGAAACACAACAAATTCAACATAAGGGTTAAGTTCAAATCATGTTGTTATATGCAAGGTTAAGGGTATCAAAGTAATTAACAGGGATAAAGCACCACTATTTCCTAGAATTTAGACTTTTGTACCCAAACAATCCAATAAGGTTATTCTCCTAGAATGATCATGTTACATTCATTGGCATAGCCATGTAACTTGTGAATAAAGTTTTTAAATTTTATGTAAGCAAGTTGAGAACCTCAACACTAGTAAGCCTCTTAGCTTCAATGTCCAATTCAAATCCATTCAATTACATAAGATCTCCTAGTTTTGAAACGCAAATGAAAACAATATGAAACATTGTTTGAATTTATGGGAAAAAGTTGGAAACAAACATTACGACAAAACTATGTATTTTCTACCCCTAATTTCATGACTATATTGACATATTTGACATAGCCACTTGTCCAATATGACTAAAGGTACTATGTTCCTATTTGTTTTCACCCCTACCCACTTGTGAACATGTCTGATATGACTACGTTGTTATCCCATTATAGTCATACTAGACATTTTTTTTACACATGTACAATAGAGTGCCTACTTGGCAATTCACTAGTTCTTGGGTGATTAATATCATTCACTATTGGGTGAAAGCACACTATGCCCCCCAAAAATTGTAGTCACAAACACATAAATTTTGCATTTGAGTTGTCTTGGTACATATGGACATCACATCTTGAAGTGCTTTTGTTCATTTCAAGTATATTGCATTAGCTTTAGACTTAAACTAGTCTAGTTAAAAACAAATTCAACCAAACATTTACAAACTTGAACATACGAAATATATTTGTGTCAAAATAATACTTGTCACAAAATATTAAAAAATGCAAATATATTTCAAAACAAAGGTTATGAGTGGAGATTTGTAGTGGATTTTTTTGCGGTGAATAATATTGATATACATCAACTAAATCTAAAACCATTTAAAGGTTTTTTTTTTTTGGTTGGATTTTTTTTTAAATAATTATTTTAGCAATAAGGGTAAAATAATTTGTTTGATTTAAAGAAAAACCACTACCAAATGAAAGAGGATGAAGTTTTATAGGTGGGCATGGTTTTATTTTTCCATTTCACTTTTATTTTATAATATTTCTTGGAAGTTGAAATGAAAGTCCCTCATTTTTGGGACCAAATGAATTTAAAATGTACATTGTAAATATTGTAAATATGTTATATATACAAATATCTTTAAATCTTTAGATATGGGCCATTGGATTGAAAATTATTCATTCGAAATCAGAATTTGTTAGTTGGAAATTTATTATATTTTTATTATTTTTAGCCGCCAAATGTCACAATCACGCGCCTCCATCGAATTCTTTCCATCGAAGTAGACTCAGCTCCATTTTGTGCACATTGTTAGGTTGCACCACCGACAACTAATGTTTTCCTTGTGGTCCTATGAACTTGATGCATTTCAAAAAAAATACGAAACCTTGGAGAGTGATGGTGCATGTGTCATTTAATTTTATTGAGTGTCTATGTGTTTTTTAACATATTTGAATGAGGGTTACAATTGCTTAGGAGACCATGTGCATTAGATTTTTTTGGGGTGATCATGTGCACTAAAGCTCAAGGTAGAATGTGCAATCACATGCATTTGAATGTGCCAAAATGGCTATGTGCATTGATCTTTTTTCCCTTCGCTGGCATTTTTTGGCATGTCATTGATGTCTATGTGCTTGTAGAGTTTGGTAATCTAAATTCAAGTTGGGTGTTATACGAAAACTTCTTTAGATCATCTTTGGATTTGTCTTTTTCACTTGTAGGGAATTAAGTTGTAGCTGCAACTACATCAAATAACATTCTAGGCTTTGTATTAAGCATTTTAACAAACGAGCTAGTGAACAACATCACAACAATTATCCCAAAATAATGATAACATATCCTTGATGCCTATGCCATCTCTATTCAGGCATAGGATGTAGCTAAAAGGGAAAGAAGTTCAATGCACATAGCCACATTGGCACAAGACCATATCAAATCAAGTCGTTTTCTGTAGTTTATTTATTATGTTTTGATGATCTCGAGATTTCAAAAAAAATTATTTAATGTTAATCACACAATATTTCACTACCAAGTTATAACCTTTGACGTCGTTGTAGTTATGGTATATGGCATGAATGTTTAAGTTGTTTTGTGATCTTTTTTTTGACAAGCATTTGAGGGTTTGGTCTAGATGCCATAGAAGCAAGATTTTAATGAGATCTCTTTGTGCCAAATAGAGCATATGACGTCATTGATCAAATTAGTATATTGATGGACTAGGTCATTCAAAGAATCAAGACCCTAAACTAGATCGCTCAAAGCATCAAGTTGATGCACTAGATCACTTAAATTGTTAAACATATGGACCATCACCTAAAGTGTTGCATCAATGGACCATTGTCCACTATTGTATAGTCCTATACCACATTATCATTCAAAACAATTTTGGTTTACCTAAGTGGAAAGTCCTTGCTGAAGGCTAGAATCCCTCGTTGTAAGAACTTTTCTTATTTACTTCGATGCAAATCAAATAGTCAAGTTTGGTGTTCATCCAAGTACAACAATTTTTTTATATAACATGTTTTACTTTTGTAGCTTGTTTGAAATATATTATGCTAATTGTTCTTCCAAAACCAAGAGCTAACAAGTCTTGAAAGGAATGTTGGAATTTTTAATTTAATCAACTTGTCCTATTTCCAGAAGTTGGGGTTCAACATAATTGAAAATTAGTAACTTGAAATTCTGATTGATTACCTTTTTATATGTAGTTTTACACCAATAGTAGAAGCTCATGAGTATGCAATGGGGGACTTTTCTATAATTCTACCGAATGATATAATTATAAATAACATTTGGACCCAGATATGTAAATCTACTTCATGGGAGGATCGATGCTCTTATTTTTTATGTTGTGTTGCACTAACAAAGCATGGAAGAACTTGGTTGATGGTTGTGAGGAGTGGGCCCATTGTAGATTTTGCCTTCTTGAGTTTCGGTCCCAAGAAGAAATAATGTTGGAATTACACAAACTACTAAAAAAGCAAGAGTGTAAACCCATAAGTTACAACAATTGAAATGACAGTATTGGAGAAGTTTCATTCAAAACATTGTGAATTTGAATTAAAAGTAAGTGCCCAAATTATGTGCATAACATCTGTCTTTTGGATTGAGTTAGAATAAGTGTTTTTTTTAATAATGTAGTTTACTTAAATGAATGGATTTTATAAACCATGAGCCTTTTTATAAATAGTTTTTTTTTTATAAAATTTATCTTGTAGGTGATTTTCCTTATGAGAATAAAAAATGGCCAAATTCTATAGATGTCTTTTAATTAACTCCTAATACTTTCCTATATTTTGAATCAACCCCTCACTAGATGCACAATAATCTTGGAGGCAACAAGTGTACTCAAAGCCCGACACATCAAAAGGGGAGGTAGTCATAAAAGAATGCCATGTAGTTGCACCCTTTATATTACACTACTACAAGTTATGATTTGTGTTATGTGGCATTGTGTGTTTATAAGAACTCCAATGCAATTTCACTTTAGTGATCAATTTTGCCTCCCGCAAGCTCAATACAAGAATTGCATTTGAAGCACAGTTGCATGTACTATACCCAACATTCTAGCTTTAAAAACTTGAGTTATGATACATAGCCATTGATCCCCACAAAGCTTTTATTGTTCATGTTCTATAACAAAAAAATTGGATCAAAATCTACATGCAAACTATTGTAGTAGAATTCTCTACCAAGATCAAATCCAAGGTGGGTTCTTTGGGTCTTTAGTTTTTAATCACTACAAGTCGTATCTTTTGGTTTGATTTCTATTTTTCGTTGTTAGATCTTTTGGGTTTTTGTAATATGTTGGCATTTGTAATATGTTTTTGGAAATGTTACAGGGCAAGGAACCTAGGTGGAGCTATAGATTTGTTACAATTTGATTCCAACAATCCATCTTGCAACAAATTTCCATGTATGTGTGCACCCTAAACCAAAAATGTCAATTGTAGATTTGTAGATTTGATCAAATCCTAGCTTACAATATTATATTGGTGCTATATGTACACATTTGCATATATAGCTAAATTAAACATGTGTACACATAGATGTAGTTCAATTATATACCTCGTGCACACTAGTCAAGATATGAAATATAGTCTTTTTATGTTGTGTAGGGTTTTATATGTACATACATACATACATATTAAATAAACATATATGTAGATCTAACTATACCTTCTGTATATTTTTTAACATATGAAATGTAATGTGTGTATGTAAGTAGATATTAAATAAACATGCATGCATGTGAATTATAATTTATGCATATTTGTTAGTATATAGAATAACATTGTTTATACATGTTGTGTAGGTTATGTATGTACATACATAGATGTTACATATGTATGAATGTATATGAGTTATAACTTGTGCATAGTTGTCAACATGTTGCACATAATGTGTGTAGGTTCATATACTATATGTAGTACACATATAGGTGATGTACATACATATATATTTTAATTATATTTTGTGCAAACATGTAAGCATATGTACTATGATTTATGTAGTTTCATGTGTACATGAAGTAGATGTTACATTACATGCATCTATATAAACTATAATTTATATCATGTACATATATATAAATATAGATATTATATGTACATCTAACTATATTTTGTCTACACAAATGTGTGATATAAAATATATTGGCTAACAACTTTTGTTTTAGATTTCAATGCATATGCAAGTGCATTTCTATCTAAATCTATATTATTCGAGCATATCTTGAAAAATAATGTGCTTGAGTTTTATTGCATTGAGGTTATAACTAAATGTATTATATAGATTTTTTTTGGCAATTGGTTTGACATTTGACAATGAATAAATTGTATTTGATCTTCTTGTTGTCAATAGATTAATGTGTGGGTTGTAATGCATGGGGAACACAAGAAAAAAACTTTGACAAACTGGAGTTAGTAGGCCTAAGCCATCCATTAAGTCAACAATGGCCAATGAATCTCTAGAAAACAAATTACCAAAAGACAGAAAACTAGAGGCCTTACCAAAAGAACCAATTGAAAATTATACTATGCTTGAAGGACAATCAGAACAAAATGTTTTAGTTGAAGCTCAAATCCAACATAATGTAAACCAAATTCAAGAGAAAGCTTGATTTTCTCAACAAAAACATCAAGCAAGAATAAGGGCTCAGAAGGATGCAACCATAATCTTTGAATTTGAACCAACCCCTACCATTCCTCATATGTCAAGTAGCACCATATGTAGGAGGGTAAAATCTATTGTTTAATCCATGGCCATAGTATTAGCATCATGCCCTCAGGTTTGTATACGTCAAAGTATTTTGGAGCAAGTTCTTGGGCGTGAGGTCATTATCCCATCCTCATGAGGCCAAGGCACAATGAGATTTTATACCATCCCATTGAGTAGAGTTAGAAAGAGTGAAAAATCCACATTCAAAAGATAAGTTAACAAGGAAGGGTACATTGTTTGAAGTTATTGTAAGTGTTGTTGATGGTGGTAGCTTATGAACATTATCACAAGTATTGGGTATTGGCCGTCACAATTTGTCCCATGCAGTTGAACAACGACCATTAGTTGAAAACTCTATTATATCTCCATTTTCTCTCCGTGAAAGAAGGAAGAAACAAGATGGTGCAAGCATAAAGACTAAGAACCTTAGTGATATTGTGGTGGACTGTTGAGACACATGTAAGCCCCAACAAAACATATGTTACCCATAAATGCCTTACACAAAATCAATATGAAGTTCACACAACACATTACTTACTAGAATCTTAAGTAACTTTCAACCTTGATATTAAAGTGAATTTGGGCATTTTGTAAATTATTAATCACAAGGACTTGGTACATGGATTGTGACTTTTAGAATTGACAATTTTACTATGCATAAATTAAGGTATGGATAAAAGAGGATTAGGATTTTGGATCGATGATAATTATGCCTTTCAATTTGGTTGAAGACCTGTAACTTTCTATAAACCAAGGGGCCCAAATAGTCTACCCAACCTTGGGTCAAACAATTATTTGTAGAAAGTTCAGTATTTAGATTTAGAAAATTAAGTTTAAGTTTAAAGAAATAAGGACTAAGGATCTGATAGAAATCTGGCAAACTTACATGTGGAGCATAATCATTAGGATTAAAGGTTAAATATTTACATCTAAAATTTGTCAAGGGTTGTTATTTGTAGACTTCATTCTACCTCCAATTTCTAGTTGTTCATTTTGAGGCAGAAATTCGACAAAGGAAATTTGAAATATCGAAGCCTTACTTTGTGAAAGAATGCAAAGAAAAAAACGTTTGTTGCTGCAAATACCATGTTGAACTTGATTTATTGCGATAGGGGCTCAATAGCTTGAAAGATGGCATAAAAGGAGCTCATGCACAAAATGCATGTGCATGTTGATGTGTAGTTTGTTTGCAAGATAGGGCTATTGAATAGGACATTTGTCAAGCCCATAATAAAGTGTATAAGGGGGTGACATGACTATGGGAAAAGTGTGTATGTCCAAAAGGGGAGTTTGAGGAACAACATGGGTTAGATTGCTTCATGGGGGAATGTGCAAAATGTGGGGTGGGCAAGTTGTCAATTTGTCCTAATGAGTGTTTTGTAAATGGTTATTGGGCAGTGGCATGGAGATGTTTTGAGCAAGATACTATTGGGGTGGTAGACAAAGGGGTCTAGAAAAGGATTAAAAGAACATTCAAGGAGACTACAACTTCTATGTTCTTAGATTACCTACAACCCAAGTTACAATAATTTATCAAGCACAACTTTGTGGCAAGATGGCAAGATACTCAATGCAAGTTGGCTATGGTTAATTTGCCTTCTGATTGCATTCTATCACACATTCACTATGTTGAAAATTACACATTCCAAATCCAAAATGAGATCCAATCTATGCATTGGCACTCATTCTAGGTCACAATATTGGTTCACATAACATACAGAAATGGACCCTGCAAGTGGATCTAATGATGAGGCCCAAAGGCTCATCAAAGACAACCATTTTTATATCTCTGATGATAAGGAGCATGACACTCTATTTGTTTAACATTTTTTACTTCACCATTGGAATTAGTTTTCAGATTAAGGGGTAAAACCACAACATCATATAGTTTGGAGTGATGGATGCATAGGTCAATTCAAAGGTTCACAGGCAATGTATTTTGTGGCTCCTTACTTAGGTTTGACCTTAGCTTGCAAAATGAGCTAGCATTATTTTGGCATGGGACATGGAAAGGGGGAGTGGGATGGTGTAAGTGTAGTTGTGAAGAGGGCTTTGAGAGCAGAACAACTTCACAATCCACAAAGGAGGCTCCAAGATGCAAGTGATGTTGTGCAATTTTTAAAGGAAGGGATGTCATTTTTAGCACCTAGCACATATGAAGGAAGTGGGTTTTCTATCACTAGGCATTTTTGGAATGTGAACCTTGTTGATGTTGATAGATCAACTCTTCATTTATGTGATCGCATATATACTTGGTTCACAAAAGTTGCATTCCATATTTAAACCCAATTAAGTTACTAGTGAGGCCTTTGTCATGTTTTTGTGCCCCTTGTGTTGATCAAGATTAGGAGAATTGGATGTAACCTTGCATGTCACATTGTGGTAAGCTTCAACCAAAGGACACTCACTTTGTGTGTGGACAATTAGAGGCTACAAAAGAACCTAGTGCAATGGAACATGAAGGTGATGGGGATGATCTAATTGCTTTGGTTTGTGTGGGGGAAAATTTTGCAATTCCAACACAAGAAAGCAACAATGAAGGAGTTGAGTTTTATATTTTGCAATGCCAGCAAGCAACCCACATTGTAGCAGAAAGATTCACATGTCCATGGGGTGGTGAATTTGATGCTAGAGATCATGTAATCATTGGTCTTTACTATCAAAAGTGGGGTTGTGGTGACAATGGTTATGTGTTCTTGGGAAATTCGCAATTGGCATTTGTCTATACCCACTTGGTCATAACATGAAAATTTGCAATGTTGCTAGCTCATCATTGAATGAAAGGAGATGAATTAGTTTACCAAATTGTAGATGAGGCCTTACAAGTGATCAAATCTAGGCTTGATGTTGCTTCCTAGTTGGTAAGTAGTTGAAATTTATTCAATTTTCTACTTCAACCATGACTAAAATTTCAATGGATCTCAATGGAAACTTTAGCAGCTATAAGTGGGTAACAAACATTTTCTTACTTTCTAAGAAATTTTTACATGGATCATGTATTTACATTATGAAGATGGCACAAGCTAAACACCAATTTATGCCAATGTGTATCAAACCTTGTAATGATAGGCATGTGGATTGTCAATTTTCAAATTTAATGTCCTTAATTGTTGGCAGCATTGGTCCTTCATTTTCAAATCTAATGTCCCTATTATTTATAACATGGTCATCTTAGCATAAGAGTGTTGTAGTTGAATAAGAAATCATTTTTTTTGGGTTCTTGGGCACTAACATGTGCGTTTGAAATATCGTTGCATGATGTGGTCTATGGACATCATGTGTGTTTGGGAATATTAAGAATGGAAGTCAATGTTGTATGTTTATGTGAAAAATAGATTCTCTATAAGAATCTATTATTTTGAACCTCTAAGGAAACTTTGCATTGATAATGGGTGATAAAGAGTACTAAAATTTGTATAGATTTTTAATCAAAATACTTTGGGAATACATTCAGTGTGTTGGTAAATAATTAAGAAAAAACAAAAAAGATATTGGCTAACATTCTATCTTGAAAGGATGTGTATGATGGTATAGGACAGTGAGGCAAGAGGAAGGGAGGTTTGATGATTACACATTGGAATTCTTCAAAAAACACATAGAATTGGAATTTGTTCCAAAAAATTCCGACTACATCTCAAGGTGCAAACTCTGTGACCATGTGAATGTAGCAAATGACAATTTGTGCCAATATGTGAGGACGTACACTGAACTCATGCTTGAAATCCAACATATTCATGAGTTAATCCAAGTGTGCCATTTTGTGATGGGGTTCTCGACTTGGGCAAAATGTAAGCTCGAAGAGAATTGGCCCCCCTCATTGTCTTATGCTATCACAAAAGTGGAAGGTTTATCAGATGTGGGACGGAGTGAAAAGTTTATGTTCAAAAAGGAGAACAAATTCCTTCATAAGAAGGCATGCCATGAAGGGGAATGGAACTAAAGGCAAGACGCTTCAAAAGGGGAAAAGCCCAAACAATTTCAAGGCTTGAGTTTTAAACCCAAAGGAAATTTCATCAAGAAAGGGGCTCCTTTAAAAGGGAGCCAACCCAAGGGGATGTTAACGGGAAGCCCAAAGGAACATGTTTCAATTGCAATGAAGTGGGACATTACTCCAAATATTGCCCCAAGCCCAAACTTAGCAATGGGGGTTTTAAGGTAATTGGCCCTACACCAACCTAGCCCAAAGTGAACGCAATCGCCTTATTTTTTTTAAAAAGGAAAGTTTTTAAGCAAAAGGTGTTATGTTTTTTGGAGACAAAAACTTCCCACAATTTGAAAGAATGAGACTCCGATTGGAGGAGCTCAAGGCACCCATTGAGGTGCACTTTGTGAATGGGGTTCCCCACCTAATCACGTTGTAAGCAAGAAATGTGCCTCTTCAACTAGGGAATTGGAGATGAAAGGTGAATTTGTTGGTCTCCACCTTAAGGGGATTGGAATGCATTTTGGGAATGGACTTCATCACCCATAACAATGTGCTCATAGAAAGGCACAATGGGCTAGTTAGAATCCCATCCAAGAATGGGATCATTCAGGTGAGGGCACATGAAATGCCTAATGTGGGTGGATCAACCATCCACTTGAAGTTAAACAAAACTTTGGAAAAGGAATGCATGGGAGGTTGTGGCATGTTGTGTGTGATGCGTGTCTTGCACAAATTTGAACCAAAGGAGGCTATCAATTTAATAAGTCCTCCTAAGTGTGTTAAGCGAATGTTGGATGAATTCATTGATGTGATGCTCGAAGAGATGATTGATGAGCTACCCCTAAAAATACTTGACCATGCAATTGAGGTGATGTTGGGAATGGCACCTCCCACCAGGGCCCCGTATCGAATGAATCATGAAGAGTTGAAGGAACTTAAGGTTCAACTCAAAGAACTCCTTACAAAGGGTTACATCAAACTTAGCAAGTCACCATATGAGGCACCCGTCCTCTTTGTTCACAAGAAGGATGGGACATTGAAGATGTGTATGGATTATAAAACCCTCAACAAGGTGATAATGAAAAATTGATACTCATTACCTCGAATTGGCGATTTGTTTGATCAACTCTCGGAAGCTAAAATGTTTAGTAGGATTGACCTACATTCGAGATATTATTAAATTCAAATTGTAAAAGGAGACAAAAAGAAGACCGTTTGCCACACAAGGTATGGCTCATACAATTCCTTCATGATGCCTTTTGGACTCACCAATGCACCCACCACATTTTGCACATTCATGAACAACATTTTTCAGAAGTGGTTTGATGATTTTGTGGTTGTATACATAAACGACATGTTGGTCTGTAACAACTTTATGGAGGAGCATGTGGCGCATTTGCAAAAGGTGTTGCAAAGGTTGAATGAAAATAAATTGTATGCTAAGTTTGAGAAGTGTGAATTTGGGGTGACAAAAGTGGATTCCCTTGCACATAAAATCATCCAAGAAGGCTTGAAAATGGATGACCACAAGGTGAAGGCAATTTTGGATTGGCAGCCACCTAGGTCGATTCCTCCTTTAAAGTCATTCTTAGGATTAGCTTTTTATTATCACAAGTTCATCAAGAACTTTGCCAAAATAACCATGCATTTGACAAACCTTTTGAAGAAATCATCTGAAACTTACGAATGGGATGAAATTTACAACAAGTCCTTTGAGACCTTGAAAAGCATTTTAGTGAAAGCACTTGTGTGTTGAAGTTGCCCAACTTTGACAAGGATTTTGAGATCCATTCTGATGCCTTTGACTTTGCGGTTGGAGGAGTCCTAGTGCAAGATGGAAGGTTGGTGGTATTTCAAAACAAAAAATTGAATGACACAGAATAAAGGTGGCCAACCCATGAAAAAAAATGTGGGCCATAATACATTGCCTCAAGACTTAGGGCCATTACATAGGCTCCAAGGATGTGGCAGTGTGGACTAATAACGTCACCTTGAAATACTTCACCACTCAACCAAAGTTTTCATAAAAACAAATGAGATGGCAAGACACATTGGCCTTATTTAATGTGGACATTTGACACAAGCCCATGAAGGATAACATGTTGCCCAATGTGTTAAATCAAAGACACCAACTTAAGGTGGTGTATGTGGGGGAAACAGAACTTCAAAAGGAAGTTCAACTAACAAGCTGCCATGACAAATTTGCCAAGGAAATGAAACAAAACATTTGAAAAGGAATCAAGTCACACTTCCATTTACGAAATGGATTACTATGGTATTAAAAAAATCAATTTTATGTTCCAAAAGGGAGGCTTAGGGATGTGCTATTGAAGGAGTGTCATGATGGGCCTCTTGCGGGCCATGGTGGTGCAAAACGCACCATAACATTCCTCAAGAAGACCTATTATTGGCCTAATTTGAAAGACGATGCAGAGGAATACATGAAGACTTACTTGATTTGCTAACAAAATCAAACATTCAATAAGAAACAAGCAAGATTGTTACGATCGTTATTGGTTCTTGAAGGGCCATGGGAAAGTGTGTCCATGGATTTCATGGTGAGTTTGTCACCATCAAAGGGATTTGATGTGATCATGGTGGTGGTGGATCGATTTAGCAAAATGGCACACTTCATTTCCACCAAGGAAAAAGCCATGACCCAAAAGATGGGAAGGTTGTTTTTCACGCACATGTTCAAGCATCATGGCCTCCCTGAGGACATTGTGTCGAGTTGAGACCCAAAGTTTACAAGCAAGTTTTGGCAAGCCTTGTGGAAGTGCATGGGGTTGGAGCTCAAGATGAGCACCTCATTCCAACCTTTAAAATATGGATAGACCAAAAGATTGAACTTGGTTATCCAACAATTCTTAAGGAATTATGTGCCAACAAACCAACAAGATTGGGTGGACCATTTGGAGTTGCCCGAATTTTGTTACAACAATTTGGAGCATTTAGCAACAGGAGCATTTAGCAACAGGAGCCACCCCCTTTCAAATGGTGATGGGCGAGTCACCAATTGTGCACAACTTGGGCAACACATGGGCAACCCCTAAATGATGCAAATGGGGAAGTGCCAATGGTCACACAATTTGATGAAAAGAAGTGGTGCTTGTGGGAGATAGCCAAAGCCAATCTTGAAAAGGCGCATAAATAATACAAGGATTTTGGAGACAAGTCCCAAAAGGAAGTGAATTTTGAGGAAGGAGATGAAATGTGGTTAAACATTTAAAATTTTTGGTTACCAGAAGGTTTGAGCCACAAGTTTTTGGGCCCATATGCAAGTCCATTCAAAATGTTGGAAAAGAAATTTCCTACATTTACAAATTAGAACTACCGAAAAATCTTAAAGTTCATCCCATATTTCATGTTTCACTTTTAAAGCCGGTCGCTCGTGATGCCTCAAAGCCTAATCAATAACACAACTCAAGGCCTCCACTCGACCTCATTGATAACAAACCAAAATTTGAAGTGGAGGTTGTGCTCAAGTCAAGGCAACTAAAGGGGCAAGAGCGGGAGTACTTGGTCAAGTGGAAAGGATACCGTCCAATAAAAGCATATTGGGTGAACGAATCAGACATGGAACATGCCCAAGAAGCTATAAAAGAATTCCACAATAGACCGACAAAGAAGCAAAAGAAACATATAATGTGATGAGGACATCACCTTTCTTTTAGTGGGGCAAGAAACTACACAAATGTACCACACCAAATTGCAAGTGAAATAAAGGCTAAAAACTTCTAAGAGGTTGCATCATGAACATAATGAATAATATTAAAAAGAGTTGTCAAGTGGCATGGGACAAATGGAACTTCGACCTTGCCTACGCTAAAATCAAAATTGGACTCCAACTTTGGGGCTAAAAAAAATTTTGGCCCCAAAAAAGGAAGCAATCAAGGTGAACTTGCAGGGACATGCACATGTTTAAAGTGCATCCCAAAAGGTTGGTTGGTAGTGGTGGCCAACACAAGAAGTCATGACCCTGTTTGCATACTATAATAGCATAGCTTAAGACTTAGGTTTTTGCAAAACCTAAGTGTCATTTCTCGTACCTTGATAGGCATACCTTTAGTTAGGTTTGATTGTTGTGATCCAAGCGCAAGGTTGGAAAAGGAATCATGTCAAGTAGCTTAGGTCAAAATTAAATTTGGCTTGAGTTCCTTATGAGGGGGAGGATTGAATAATTGCCTCCCAAATGAGGGCTTCGTCAATTAAGCTAATTTAAGGTTTTTGACGAAATAAAGGTTAAGGGTTTTTTCTTGAGGCCCCCTTGGACTTGCCAAGAAAATGTTGGAAACTTGGGGATGCATAAATTAATTTGACGCAAGGTCGTGCTGCATAAGTTGGTAATTGATGGCCAAGGATCTAATTGAAAATAATTACATTGAAGAAATAATTTATAAGTGTCAATGAAGACATTGACTTCTTCTTCTAGTGGGGGAAAGTGTCATTAGCCTTAGGCTTGTGACCAAGGCAAGGGCTTGTAAAGGTGCAAGACGAGAGTGAAGCCCGAGAGTCACATTTCATGCTCCCGAGAGTGTAAGAAAGTGTGAAGGAATGAACCCACACATTCCCAAGTGGGCTCCCACTTTGGGAGTTGGAGTCTCAATGGACTCCCGAATCTTTAGAAAACAATTTCAAGGGCTAAAACTCATTGGATTGAAAAGTTCCTTATACCATGAAAAAAATCTTGAAATGAAAATGTTTAAAATGGGCTCCCATGACCCATTTGAGCTCTTAAAACATAAGTTGTGGCCGAAAGAAGGGTTAAAAGTCAAGGTGCCAATTTGACTCTCGACCACTAAAAGTCAATAATTGTTTTGATTTACTTACTTGCAGGTGGAGTCCCATATATCTTTGAAAAGCTATTAACAAGGGGTATAACTTTGGTTTAGAACTCACATCAATCAAAGGTTTGCACAAAAAATTATGAGCCTTTAAAGTGGCAAAGTCCTAATTTCGAAAATTTTGGGACTCCTAACTTAAGTGTCGCAACCCTAGCCTTGGCTCGCGACCAAGGCAAGGGGGTTGCAAGGTTGCGGGCCTATAAGTAGACCCGAGAGTCATATCACATGCTCCCGGGAGTGCAAAGAATGTGAGGGAGCGAACCCTCACACTCCCAAGTGAACTCCCATGTTGGGAGTTGGTGAGAGTTGGAGTCCCAAAAGGACTCCCAAAACTTCAGAGAGCGTTTTGAGGGGTCAAAACTCCATGGCTGGTTGTGCTCTTTATATCAATGAAAAGGTCTTGAATTGTAGATGTCCAAAATGGGCTCGCATTGCTCATTTGGACATCTGAAACACAAGTTATGGCCAAAAGAAGGCCCGGGAGTCGAACTCTCAGGATTCCGCCAGTTTTGACTCCCGACCACTAAAAGTCGGGAATCGACCCGAAATACTTGGCTACAGAAAACTTGCGACATACCATTGGAAAGGTCTCGACAAGACCTACAACTTTGCTTCAGACGGCGAGTCGATTGGAGGTCTGCTCCGAAAGTTATGAAGCTTCAAAGTCGCGGGAGTCCCAAAAATGCGCGATTTCGGGATTCCCATGCGGGAGTCCCGGGAGTCCCGGGACAAAATGGCCATTTGGATGCCACCCTCGCGACGAATCACAGAGTATACTATAAGGGGGAAGGTGGTGGCTTTCCCCAAGGTCCGAGCCGTGGTGAGTCTTGTGTGTCCGTGTTGCCCGTGGCTTGTCCCAACACCAAAGGGATCCATAATGAGTTCTAACCACTTTGTGTGGTTTCATGCAGGCCCGTGTGAGTGAGTAAGCTTGTCAATTCTTCCTAGTCTTTCCCGGGACTTCTAGCACGCCCCTCTCACCCCCTCTAGTGCTGGAAG
>Ga0116227_10008198_pt1 | contig 19869 bp, 13 predicted proteins | sample S1TSphgellanicum_FD_89693 | JGI IMG/M metagenome (GOLD analysis project Ga0116227, IMG submission 89693) | Host-associated microbial communities from peat moss isolated from Minnesota, USA - S1T2_Fb - Sphagnum magellanicum MG | ecosystem: Host-associated > Plants > Peat moss > Unclassified... | reverse complement strand
AAAGGTGAATAGCTAGGGTGTTTTTAGGAATGTCATAGTGTGATTCATATTAATTACATCATGGGTGCCCTCACAACTTTTTTATTTATTTTAATGGAGCCATATTGATTGGCCCACCTGCAACTGTTTTGGAACTTTGGGGCATGCCCCAAATAGAAGTACCTCTTTGGACCCCAGTTGCAAAATAGAAACAATTTGCACCTTTGGATTATAGTTTATTTATAAGGGAGTTTGAACTTTGGGCAAAGCATACGGGTTAAACACCTAGGTGCTATTGGCTAACTTGCAACATTTCTGCAACAACAACATCATCATCATCTTAAATTATTATTATTATTTCATTCCTGGTTTATTTCCTTCCCATTCTTGGTGGGCAGAAAGCTGCAATGTCAGACTCAGCAGAGGGATGGTGTGCAGTCGACAACCTCGGAGCTTTCAGGGTGTCGATCCGTATGGACGACCGGACGGATGGAAAGGACGACCACCCAAGGATATTATAGAAGTAGATATGTGGTTACCTTTGTTGATTATAGATGTACCATGGAACGTATGGGACTGCATTAGTCATCAACACTGCAATTTTTAAGTTCCATTAGGGCTTGTTGTTTTGAATGGCAATTCCACCTTGACAATTCCACGTCGGAACCTTTTCATATCATCACCTTTCAATTGTCACATGTGGAAATTGAATGTGTGTTTTGCCAAGCAACGCTCACACGGATTTAAATTAAATTTAGTTCACATCGCATTGAAGAACATGTTACAAGTTAATCCTCTTCAAATCTTCTCTTTGAGATTGATATAGTTTCAGGAGTTCTTGGTGTAATTGGTACACAATGTTTAATAATGTTATCAATATGTGAAAATTGAATTGCGAGTTATAGAATTGATGAAAGTGGAAATGATTTCTTGAAAAATCTATATTATCATGGAATATTGTTTTGATATTGTAAGATCGAAGGAGTAAATGAAAATATACTTATATATTTAACCTTATGTTTGTTTGATTGTCATTGGTAGTGTAAAACCCATGTTGGGTTATGTGTGATTTGTTGGCTTTGGTCATAGGGACTAGACTACACATTGATGTTTGTAAGAGTGTAAGAGTGGAGGGCGCAAGTGAATAAGGTGTGAATTGTTGGCTTGCGAAAGAAAGGAGAATACACATTGGTGTAAGATTCAAGCATAAGATTTTGGCTTGAACTTGGCCCAATGTGTAAGTATTATGTATTGATATGATGGATGGGCATGTTCTATAAAAGTGCATGCATCTAGATGAGAAGATCTAGATCCATCAAGGGAAGTTTTTAGGTTGAAGTGGCATGAAAGGTAGAAAGTAGAGACATTATGTGATGAGCTATTTGTTTTTGACAATTTTGTCACAAAGTTGTATAATGAAGCATCATAGATTGTTGTTTATTTGCATTTTCTTTGTTTCTACTTTTTAAAGGTAGAGAATTGAAATTATTTAGCTATCATCACCTTGGCAATATGATTGTAGAGAAAGGTGACATTTATTTTTTCCTAAAGATTCGAAAAAAAAACATGACTCTTTCACATTTGACAAGGTCTAGTTTAATTATTAGCTTGTTGGGATTGGGTTAGATATCTTGATTCATGTTTATCATTATCAAATAAGGAGTTGAACTTGCAAAAAATAATGAGGTTAGGAGTGATGGCCATTATGTTAGTGACTTTGTTTTTAATAAGAAATATATGCACAAGGTGCTATAGTTCGATTATAGCCTTTTTTTTATTTTGACATTTTCTCTTAAATTATGGAGGATGAAAAAATTCAAGATTCAAGATTTTTCATAAGATAAAAGGCTATTAGTTCCCAAGATTACAATAAGAAAAACCCTTCATAAGAAAAATGGAATTGTAAAAATTATGAAAATGTGCATGAGAAAAATCCTTGATGCTTATTTGGAATAACATGATTTCTTTTTTCATATATCATAAGTCCAACCTCTTTTAAGAAGTGGGTTTTATGCACAGTTTGCAATAATCTTCTTAAGAGATCATTTTAAGTTGAACTTATATTTCAATAATACATTGAACTTTAAGTGGTTTAGTTTTTCAAATTGATATGCAATTTAGTGTATTCACCTTAATCATAATCACACATCGTAAACTTAACATTCAATGATTTAATAATGGAAGTCATGTAAAATTTGTTCATTCATAAGTTTGTATATTTTGTGCATAAATTATTGGGCATTGAAAACATATTTAACACACTAATAAATGTGCTAACACATGAAATACAAGCCTATGAATGAACAAATATTATATTATATATTTATATATCAAATGTGTTTTCAATGCACAATATATGTGTGTAAAACATATGAACTTATGAATGAACAAACTTCACAAAATTTTCATTACTAAATCATCGAATGTTAAATTTATAATGTATTAATTATCAATGAACACATGTATTGCAAAAAAAATTGTTTAATATCATGTTTGAATCAAAAGGAGATTAATTCAAAATATTACAACCTAATCAACTTTAGAGGTGGACTTGAAACAAAAATTGGTCTTAATGAACTTTAGACTTAAGTTTACTTTATTTGTTAACCTTAACAATAACTAGCAATTATAAATCTTGATGTTTTTTAAATATGGTTTTATGAAAATCCAATTTAATGTTGATGTAAAATCCAACTTTAATAAACACTTCAGACTTTGAAATATTTTAAACATTGATGGATCAATTTAAAACATGCACCAGTAATTATAATGTTTTTATTCCATTTTTGCTTGTTATGTTTTTGCATTTTGGGACTTGAGTTTTTTCATGAAATGTGTTTTAACATAATGAGTCCCTTAGGGGAATGGTCAAACTTCCATTAAAGTTGTTTCACCATGGTTTCCATGTTGCAGCATTTTGATCAAGTGGTTAGAATTTTCATCAATTAAAATAAACACTACTAAAACACTCATTTTCATATAAAATTTACCAAAAATTTCAATTTTTTTTAGAACTCAAAGATGGTTTCAAAATTCAACAAATCAATTGACAAGCAAATGAATCCACGTCAAGGTGTTGACAACAAAATAGAAATTACAACTTTGTAAATTTTGTTGAAAATTAGAACAATATTTGATTACTTTCAAATGAATTGTTATAACAACCTATGATATAACTTGCAAAACAACTTGAAATTTTATTGTGTGCAAGCTTATGTGACAAAGCACATATTTTATCAGTTCCAATTGGTGATCTACTTTTGAGTTTCTTTCAACAACTTCTATTGAAAACCAATATTTTGATTACACTTACAATTTATTAGAATGTTGAAAGTGTGCTTAACAAGAACCAAACAAAATTTTGATGTCAAGAATACCCAAGATACATCATTCACAACAAAACTAACAAATTTTTGTCAATGAATAAATAGGAAGAGATTACAATTCAACAACTATGCACCATGATTCAATCCATCCTCTATTCCAATATATTTTGGCACATAGTTTCTTGATCACTAAAAACCTTATTAGATGACATAAACTTTCCATTAATTATTTCCTTACAAAACAATGCATTAACAAAAATGATTCACACATAAAAATATTTTTTAAAAAAAACATTGTTCAAGAATCCTTTAATAAAAATGCAATAAATGATTCACATAACACATAAAGTAAAGCTAGTACTCATTATGCAAAAAATTTAATTGAAAACCTCCCCCAAATCCATGAGGTGATGCTTATTAAAAAAACCCATATGAAAGAAATTAGAAAATTTCACACAATCAAAATTGGAAAATTACTAAAATTTAAGTATTGAGACCCATTTAATATTTTTAGAAAAAACCACTTTGATTTTTTCAACATTTTTCTTCAATTGAAACTTTCATTTCAAGTGAAAATAAATACCATACTACCTAGGCAGGCTTGGCACATTAATGCCTAGTGTGCCCAATAATTCATTTACTTTTAAAATTAAAATTTGTCAAGCAAGTTTTTAATTTTGGATTTTTCAACATATAAAAAATTTACATATTAAAATTTACCTCAACTTTAAGTTTTCTTATTGTCCTTGTGGTCAATGTGTTTATTTGTACTAGGCCAAGGTTTAAATTTTTGAAATTTTTGTCGATAAGGCTAAATTTTTTTCAAAAACTTTGGCAAAATAAGAAATAATTTTACTTATGCGAAAGTCACCCATGTACTATAGTAGCTTGAACAAAGATGAATCAAAACATGTCATATAACAATTATCAAGGATCACTTCATGAGGATGGGGAATGAAAAAAAAAAGGTTGTTAGAACTGCAAGAAGGAAGAACAAAAAGATGGGAAGTTGGTAGAAGAGATGGGAAAAATAAAAAGAAAGTGGAGAAAGGGGAGAGTGAGAAGGAAGATATAAAGGTTGGTTATTGAATAGATGACATTTGACAACATGGATGAAACAAAACTTTAATTAAATTTCAACAATAGAATGTATCTCAAATGGATGAAACATTATTCATGGATGAAATTGATCACAAAGATGAAATTATTTATAAATGGATGAAATGTGACTATGTCAATGGTCCAATCTTTTGGATAAAATTTTCAATGTAGGTGAATTACATGGATGAAATTTATCACACCTATAATTGGTCATATGCATAAATTTCAATGGAAAAATTATGTTGATGGATGGAATTGAGTTTCAAAAATGAAATTGACCAAAGAGGATTAAATTAACAAATTTGGATGACATTCATGACACAAATGAAATGTACCACATGGAAATGGAAGGATCTATGTTCAAAATCTATCACATGGATGAAATTACACATCTAAAAATGAACTTTGTCAATGAAATTGACAATATCAATGGCATTGATAACATGGATGAAAAAAGTTATTGGATGATGAAGACCCACAACATTCATGAAATTATAGTCATATATAAAAAAATGACCATCATCCATATGGTCAAATATAGATGGCCGGTGACATTATGAGGTTGATTTGATCAACAAACCCACTTTCATTGATGTCATCAAAGTTTCATCCATGTGATTAACTAGATATGCATTTTCAATTCCAAACATGTGATATGATCCATTAATGTCATCCACATGCTCATATGTTATTCCATATTGCCAAATTTCATCTATTTGTTTTAATTTCATCCACAATATGATTGTCATCCAATTTTATCAATTTCAACCATGTTGTCTAGACTCTACACACAATGAGTTTTATAACAAACAATGATGTTTTATAACAAGAACCCTAATAACAACAAAGTTGGAATTGTTGACCTTTTCATGAGGGGTGTCACAAAGTAACCAAAGGGGTGTGGGATATCAATAGTTGCAAGTGACAACTACCATAGCACCTTGCTTGGTTTGGCAACAAGGTGCCTAATAATAATTAAAAAAAAATTTGTCATTTGTTTTCGGCAATAAAAGTAATAATAGGCACCTATTCCCTCTTTGAGTGAAGTCTGCAAAGTAAAGAAATTTTATTAAATCTGGGTATGAAAATTTTGAAACTCAGCATTTAATGCACAAGGTTCGAGGTACTTATAGTAGTTGTACAGGTAGGAGCAGTGAAAATATATGTAGCAACAGCGGAGGCGCTCAGGAAAAAAAAGGAAAGAGGGGTTCAAAACAGGATGAAACTCAGTTTACCAAAAAAAATAATTTGGTGCATTTCTGTATTTCACCCTCGGTTGAATGCTAATGTATTTATATGTAGGTTTTTTTTTTTGAATCTCACCCAGTTTTGGACCAAACTCAGGGTTCTGGTGCTGTGTTTTCCTTACTTTAAAGGGATACGCTGTTGTAAGGACCTTGTCATGGGCTTTATTAGAATAAGGAATCGCGCACTGGGCCTCTCATGAGGGTCCTTATTCCCATAAAAGCCCACGGCTTCTTCGGACTTTACTTACCACGAAAAGTGTGGTTTAGATGGGTTCGACACACAATTACCTACCTACCAACCTACCTACTTACCTACCTACCAACCTACCTACTTAACTACCTATGTGAAAATTTGTTCCTTAGAGTACGAGTGTGTACCTACAATTGATCCACCAACTTTTTACACCCCAATTTTTACCAAAAAATAATTCGACTTTTTCAGCAAACCCTTTTTGAACAATTGGAATTTGGGTACGTTATTCATTTGTTTTCAGAAGTCAGGGGCCAAAGTAAAAGACACCTCATTTGGGGATGTCGAATTAGGGTTTGGCGCTCACGGAAGCGTGACGAGAAGCTTTCCTTGTGCTTGCCCTATTCATCTCTCCTCCTCCTCTCTGTCTCTCTCTTTCTCTCTCTCTCGCTCTGTGTGTGTCTCTTTTTCTGTCTCTCGCTCGCAGTAGACGACGGATCTGTGCGAGGGAGGCGGAAAACTTTCAAGGACGCCACGGGACGTGTTATTGATAAGGAAGTTTCAAGATGACGGTTGTGAGTACAGCGAGTGGGCTGTTGGCGATGTTGCAGGAGCAACATCCGGTGCTGAAGTTGCACGCACTGACAAACCTAAACGTGCTTGTAGACAACTTCTGGCCGGAGATATCTACCAACATCTCGGCTATCGAGTCTCTTTACGAGGACGAGCAGTTTCATGAGAGGCAGTTGGCGGCGTTGGTAGCGTCGAAGGTGTTTTATCACCTTGGGGAGTTGAACGATTCTCTCATCTATGCCTTGGGTGCAGGTCCTCTGTTTGATGTGTCGGAAGACTCGGAGTATGTGCAGACTTTGGTGGCCAAGTGCGTCGATGAGTACATCTCTTTGAGTGTCAAAGCATCGGAGACGGAATCCGAGTCTATACCCCTGGATCCCCGTCTTGTGGCCATCGTGGAGCGGATGCTGGACAAGTGCATGCAGGATGGTAAGTTTCAGCAGGCAGTAGGGATTGCACTTGAATGTCGTCGTCTTGATAAATTGGAAGAAGCAATCATCAGGAGTGAGAACGCACCTGCCATGCTTTCCTATTGCCTTCGAATTTCTCAGACTTTTGTTAACAGGCGTGAGTTCCGGCATGAGGTTCTCAGGCTTCTGGTTAAGAGTTATCAGAACCTGCAACAGCCAGATTACTTGAGCATATGCCAGTGCCTCATGTTCCTAGATGATCCGTCCACAGTAGCAAACATTCTGGACAAGCTGCTGAAGGGTGATAAGAATGATACTCTTTTGGCTTATCAAGTCGCTTTTGATCTGTTCGAGAATGAGTACCAGAAGTTTCTGTTGAATGTTAGGGATCGGTTGCCCGAGCCGGCCGTGGCCGGAGCACTGAATCCAGAAGTGGGAGGTTTTCCAAATGGAGTGGTTGGTGCACACAATGAGAATGGTATCAGTGCCATGACTGATGGTGGCCCCATGGCTATGGACACATCTGAAGAGCTTGTGACTTTGAGCACCCCAGCTGGTGGAAATGGAGATACTGCTTCTGCATCAGAGAGATTACCAGAGAGGTCACCATATGCTGACAGATTGTCAAAGTTGAAGGCAATCTTGTCTGGAGAGACACCAATCAGCCTGACTCTTCAGTTCCTGTACAGCCACAACAGGTCAGACCTTGCAATCCTGAAAACTATAAAGCATTCTGTGGAGATGCGCAACAGTGTGGGCCACAGTGCAACCATTTACTCGAACGCCCTTATGCATGCTGGTACAACTGTTGACACCTTCTTGCGGGAGAATCTGGACTGGCTGAGCAGGGCCACTAATTGGGCCAAGTTCAGTGCCACTGCAGGCTTAGGGGTGATTCATCGTGGTCATCTCCAACAAGGCAGATCCCTCATGGCTCCTTACTTGCCCCAAAATGGAGGTCTAGGGGGAGGAAGCCCTTATTCTGAGGGAGGTGCACTGTATGCATTGGGTCTGATTCATGCCAACCATGGAGAGGGCATCAAGCAATTCCTGCTGGAGAGTCTGCGGAACACTAGTAATGATGTTATCCAGCATGGGGCATGTTTAGGGTTAGGTCTGGCAGCACTCGGAACTGCAGATGAGGAGATTTATGAAGATATAAAGAATGTGTTGTACACTGACAATGCAGTGGCAGGGGAGGCAGCAGGTATAAGCATTGGTTTACTCATGGTGGGAACAGCAAGTGAGAAGGCACATGAGATGTTGACTTATGCTCATGATACTCAGCATGAGAAGATCATTCGAGGCTTAGCACTTGGCATTGCGCTGGTAGTGTATGGCCGAGAGGAGGAGGCAGATACCCTGATTGAGCAAATGACGAGAGACCAAGACCCTATCTTGCGGTATGGAGGTATGTATGCCATTGCAATGGCATATCAAGGCACTGCAAATAACAGTGCCATTCGGCGGCTCTTACATTTTGCTGTCTCAGATGTAAGTGATGATGTCCGGAGGACAGCAGTGCTTGCACTAGGGTTTGTGCTCTGCTCGGAACCAGAACAAACTCCCCGAATAGTCTCCTTACTCTCAGAGTCATACAATGCTCATGTGAGGTATGGAGCTGCGATGGCAGTGGGAATCTCATGTGCAGGTTCTGGATCGAGTGAAGCCATTTCTCTATTGGAGCCCCTCACATCTGATGCAGTCGATTTTGTTCGACAGGGAGCTTTGATTGCAATGGCTATGGTTATGTTGCAGACAACAGAGGCTCGTGAAGTTCGTGTGGGCAGCTTTAGGCGGCAGCTTGAGAAAATCATCAATGACAAGCATGAGGAAACAATGAGCAAGATGGGGGCCATTCTTGCCCAAGGAATCCTAGATGCAGGGGGTCGGAATGTGGCCATCATGTTGCAATCCCGAACTGGGCATGACCGTGTGACTGCGGTTGTTGGTATGGCAGTCTTCAGTCAGTTCTGGTACTGGTACCCACTTATTTACTTTATTAGTCTCTCCTTTGTGCCCACAGCTTTCATTGGTCTCAATGAGGATCTTCGGATGCCCAAATTTGATTTCACTTCTGAAGCAAAGCCATCTATGTTTGGGTACCCTCCATCTGTGGCTCCTCCTACCACTGCTTCTGCAGTGAAACTGCCAACTGCAGTCCTATCCACATCTGTGAGGGCCAAAGCCAGAGGTGCCAGGAAGGATTTAGAATCCAGATCTGGAAAGAGTATTGTGCAGGAGGCTACTGCAACCCTACCTTCTAACAACCAGTCTATTCCTGATGGCCCAAATAGTAATGCTGAAATCCTTGTAGATGATGAGAGCACTGCCACTGCAAGAGATGAAAATGCAATGGATGTTGAAGGGGTAGTAGACAGCAAAAAGTCCACCTCTGCTGAGCCTGTATTTGAAGTTCTTAGTAACCCAGCACGTGTGGTCCCTGCTCAAGAGAAATACATTAAGTTCAATGAGAATTCCCGATATGCTCCATTGAAATTGAAACGAGCACCTTCTGGATTTGTCATGCTGAGAGACTTAGAACCCTCAGAACCAGTAGAGCTAGTGTCAACAGACTCTCCTGCAACTGCAGCAGCAGGGAATACATTGCCACCTAATGCACATGCTTCCACTGTGGTTGTTGAGGACAATGAACCTCCACCCCCTGAACCATTTGAGTATATGCCAACAGAATGAGTAGTATTTCCAGAATCAGGTCTATCAGTTAATAGCTGGATATATTGAGAGACTAGTCCTGCCTCTTGTTCTTCAGTGATTTCAATTTTCTACCAAATATTTTTCACGAGATGAGGTTGTCAACTCTGCAAATGCCCACTGTTGCTGCACACCTCAAGTTGCAATATCAATAGACAAAGATTCCAGTAAGAGATAGGCTATTTGTGAAGGCAGTTGAGATGGTATGTCAAGACTTTCTGGCAGGAGAAGAGGCCACATTGTCTATTTCTGTCAGCTACATTTCTCCAGGTATAAGTTGAGAATCTGAAATTGTTAGATGCTGTCATATTGTATTTGCTGCTTGTAGTCATGTTTGGGGTTTCTTTGCTGGTCTGTAGAATTGCTATCCGATTCATGAGTATACCTGCATCTTTTCATCATTTTGTCACTGTTTCTGTTTAATTTTGTCTGTAGGTTGTAAGTCTATTGGGTTCTGACTGTTCTATTGGTTATGTCTCCAGTAGAGACTCAGAGTTTGGTCTCTCTCTGCAACTCTCATCTCCTTAACCTCAATTCTTTTTTCATCTTCAGCTGCACCGTTGCTGTGTCTAAGATGTTTTGTAGAGCACTTCCAACGTTCTTGAAAGCTGGAAATTTGATCATTGAATCTGGTGCATCATCCTTTTGGAAAGGAAGCATTTGCTTTCACGGCTGTGGGTTCAATGTAGTTGTGAGTATTTGTGACTGGAACCTTCCGGTATGTGAGTCCAGAGTTTAGCTCTCAGTTTTGTATGGGGACTCTGCAAGGAATGGTTTGAATCTCGAATCAAGTTGAATGTATCCTGTCCAGGGTGACTTCCTTTGATAATTCAAAAACTTGCCATAAATCTGAAATTCTTAGATGTCCATTCTAGCTGTCTGATTTTCTAGGGCTTGACACTGCTCACCATTTCTTCTATGTTTCTTTTGTCTGCAGGGCCTAAAGTCCTGCATCATGCTTATGGTTACTGCTGGATGTGTCCAGTGAGAGAATGTTCATGATTAGTCTCATAGGTATAGTAAGTAGCCTTGTTGATATGTTCTCCACCGTTGAAGCATTGAGGGTGTTTAGAGGGTGTTCATGAGTTGCCAACAGGGGATGCTATATAAGTGAGCCTGTGAATGTGAGACTTGGGGAATGTTAACTGGCATTGACATGTTCTTTGTGTGAAAAATGGTGTAAAACCTGGATTGAATGTGCTACACTAAGTGTAGGTTTGGGGAATGTTAACTGGCTTGACATGTTCTTTGTGTGAAACATGGTGTAAAACCTGGATTGAATGTGCTACACTAATATGTTGGGCATGCCCTTCACATTTGCTTTCTAATATATCTGCTGCTCCATTCGTTCCATTGTGCAAGTATGGGGTTACAGACCAAAAGGAACGCTTCATTGACCCACCCAGTAGTTTCAGCAATTGAAGTACTTTTGTAAATGGGGTGAGGAATATAGGGCTTTCAAATCAACAGAACATCAAACCACCGATAGTAAGACTGGAGTGGCAATGCCCATTCCAACTGGGCATGAACCTGACATTGCTAAATTCAAATCCTTACACCAACTTAGCAGGAATCCCTTTTTACAGCCATTTTACATCAGCCATTTTGAAGCTGTAGCTAGACGCCCAATCCAATATACTGAATGGGATTGCAAATCCAACTGTTCAATTCAATGTTTAAGCAAATTTAGCCAAAGATCAAGCAAGGGATAATCAGATTGCAACTAAAGATTAAGGTCTTAGGGGAGGATCAGGCACGTGATGCCCAAGGTTGGATTTAAAGCTTTGCTGGCCAAAAAAACAAAAGACTTTTGACATGACATTAACATGTGCATCATAACATGACACTTACAATGACCAAGTTAGGTTACTCCTGAAAAAAGGAGTCAATTCAAAACATGGTTCTCAAAATGAAGGATGAAGCCTTGCAATTTTTTTATTGCAAATGTGAAAGTGATTCTACAAAATCCATGTGAAAATTCACATTTAGTAGACTATATATTGTAGGACCTGGGTCAATTTGACATTAATTAAAAAAAATTTGTGAATTTTTTGAGTAAAAAGAATTTTTAAAATATAAAATATTTGTTGTTTCCCCATGTTTTTTCTCCTATTCAATGGTTCTTGTTTACTAAGAAGTTTCACAAAGAAATTAATTGATTGACTAGTATGTGCACATGACAGAGTTGGTAGCTTGACAAGAGAGAGTAATAAGGACTCTTCCATTGATCTAAAAGTAGACTACTCAAATCACTTTTAATTTCATGAAGGTGCAATTGGCATCGGTTTTTAACTAATTAATTCTTGACATCTATTGATTTGCTAATTAAAATCTCAACCTTTGTTGAATATAGAATTTTTTTAAAAAAAAATGTTGAATTGAGTTTTTTTAAATTAATTAAATGTTCAACTATAATTGTCAAATTGACCCATGTACTACAATAATAACCCACATCCATTTCCAATTCCAAATAAAACATTTTGACTTATCAAGCATATTAAGAGTAAGATAGTAAAAGCGTGTTGCAAAAAAAAAAAAAGAGAAATGGCAAAATGACAAATACCTCAAAGGACAATTAAAAATGTAAACAAAACTTAGCTAAATGACAAGAACATAAATCGACACAATAAAAATAATTTAGTTTGTCTATGTGAGGGTTTTTGACCAACTCTCTCCTTCACGAGCTTACTCTTTTCTCTATATCAACCTCCTCTCCTCCCTTTGTCATTATTGGAATGTTTGTATCCATATAAAGAATGCAACTTGGGTATATAGTATTGGTGTATATATTGATATTAAAGAACATATCAATTGGGTATGAAATTGTCTATGTACCCAAGGTGATACTCATAGCAAGGTGGGTATGTTTTTAGGGTTTAGAACTTTCATATTAGATTGGCTTGGCTCTTGGATTTTGCTATATTACAAATGATGCCAAAATTCATGTTTGTGTCAATGGAGCTAGGTAGTAGGAATATGAGGAGTGCAAGAGATACTAGGTATGAATATGATTTCAATTGCATTAGGATTTTGTGATTTTGCACGCATGTTGCACAACTTTGTGGCTACTTCAATGATCAAAATATTTTTTGTGGTTGCACTAGATTGTGGTTATTTTATTCAACTTGCAAACATGTGTTTTATTCAACTTGCAAACAATTTGTTTTTCACCACTAATGATTCATTGTGTACTCTTTAGAGCATGAAAACTTGATAAATGGTTTTGAACATGGTTTCTTTTAAGGATTTTGTGATGTAATCAGAGTGTTGATCGTCCAAAAAGACAATTTAGCCAAATTTGGCTACATACTAGATATGATAGAAAAAAAATGATTTAAAAAATATTCTTGGCTACATGTTTAGAACTTCTCATAAAATGTTGGTGATTTGGAATTTTTTCCTTTCAAAATTTGACAAATTTGGGCCATTTTTTCAATGAAAAGGCCTTGGTATGGGTTGAAATCATATTTTTTAGGTCAAAATTTGACAAAAATTCACCAACAAAATAAACATTGATTTCGAATGCTACTTGTGAACCTTAACACCACCATAACTTATCTTTAAGCAAATTGTTTTTAAATAATATATCTAAATAGAATGAGGGCTGATTTCCCCCATTGTTTCCTTTTAACCAATGTGTCACCATGGCAAATTGCAATGGAAAAGTTTGTGATGAATGACGAATTGCAACACATTTGATGAAAACCACAACCACCCAACCTTGTCAATTTCAATTATTATAACCAAATGGTCACCTCAATAGAGTGCAAAAATTGGTATGGGCCAATAATACTACTCATCCTTGGGCCATTGAAAAAGTCATCATCAACTCATAAAACAATACTTTGAAAGGTTCCATCCTTGAAATCTTGAAAATGGGGGTGGTTGCAATTTTTTTTAAAAAAACATTTGGGGAAAAAATGGCCAAAAGGTTAATTTAAACTAAAATTCTAGATCATAATCTTCCTTTTTTTTAATTAAAAAATTCGCACAATATTTCTTGGGAGGGGTGTTGTCATAGTTCTACCTACTTAGTAGTGACTACTATTTGAATGGTATTCTACACAAGTGTTGCCACATGGTAAAATGTATTTTGGGATGCTTGCCATCAAGCTTTTTAATTGAAAAACTTTTCTCATTTTTTAATTTTTTTTAAAAAATAAATTATTTTGGAGGTTTTCAAGCACTAGAAGTGAGAGGGAAAAAAGGTAAAACTTGCTAGATTTCCATACTTGGTTTTTGGTGGGTAGCCAAAATGTAAAAGGAAAATTCAAATTTTGTATTTCATATTTGGATAATAACCAAAATTGGCTAAATATTTCCAAGAATGGTCTTCACTTTTTTTTTACACCTTCCTATGGAGGATAGCCACTTTGGCTACAAACAAAAAACTCCCCAAAAAAACCCCCCACTTAGTCTTTTTTATTTTTCAACTTTGTCAAGTAGGTGGACAAGCAATCATCCCACAAAGGAGTGAGCCAAATTTGGCTAGAGCTCAAACATGACAATCAAATTTATTTTTTTAATCCTACCTAGTTTTGGTGACCTATAAGAATTCATTGTCTAAATATGACAACTTCTAATTTTTTCCCCAAAAATATCACTTTGTTCAATTCGCACTAGATTCTTTTTGTTGCCATAGTGCAAAAAATTGCAACAAAAAAAAAAGAAAACACAAGTTGTAACCAAATTTGTTTCTAAATATGAAAGGAAAAAAAAAATTATTCAAAAAACAATTGGCTACATGCTATAAAAACTACTACATGAATCTAATGAATTGTGTTTTTTTTTTTTTTGCCAAAAACAAAATCATTGTGGGAAATCCAATGGTTGGATCTCTTGTTATTGGCCTTTCATATTGTGACTTATGCCACTTGGGGCTAGTTGGCCCTAAGGGTTCCATTGGTAGAATCTACAATCCTTCATTGTTTTTGTTTTCTCCCATTATTGGCTTTTTAGAAATATCATATCAAACCCTAATTATGCAGCACCTTTTGGAGGCTTTTTAATTGTACAAATAATTAGTTGTGCATTGTTAAATGATGCTTGACAATATTGAAACTAACAAAGTCACACATAAAAACATGCACACAAATCAAAGCATACTCGCTTTGCAATTGCAATTGTACGAATCAAAGTTCATAACAAGAGAATGAATCACAAAACCAAATTTATGGCTTCACTATGTTTCACACCACTAGCAACAATTCTTTTAAAATAGTTACAATGGTTTATGTTTTATGGATTAGATATTTAGAAAAAGGGAGCTTGTGACATGTATAATTTAAGTTTAATTAAATATGCACAATCTAATTATTGTTGTAAACTAATTTGGACAACAATGAAGTATTATGTTCCCTTTATTAATAAATAAATAACACATTATAGAATCAAGACAATATCAAATTAATGCAATTATAAAGTTTGTATCCAAATTGTGCAAACATGTTGCATCAGCTATATTCAAGGATGTACATGCAATATAATTACAATATTGAAATATTATCTTTATAATATGAACATAATAATACAAATATAAAATAAATTGAAATTTTTTTAAATCATTCATGATATTGTAATGGTGCAAAAATTAAGTTCATACCATCCAAGTTGTCTTAATGCCTAAAATACACTAATAAAATACTAAACCTTGGACACCTTGTAAATTTTTTTTCAGTTAAAGTACTGAAATTTTAAAATAATAATAATAATAATAAATTCCAAACTCTATGATGCATGCAACATATTTAGCCAAACAAATACAATAAATATATTGGCAATCTTGATCTCTCTACCAAAATCTATTTTGTATCAATGTAGTAGGCTAGTTTTGGGTCTTATGTCAAATCCCTTAAGTGGTTATCATGTATTAGACTATAGGTTTAGAAAATTGCTAGAATCGAAAATAAAACTTGATCATACAACCAACCTCTTTTGGGACTTGGGATTGGAATTGGATGTAAAATTTGAACTGATATCATGGATGATATCTTATAACCTACACCAATGTAGGTCATTATACAAATATTAATCTTTTTATCGTTAATTTAAAAAAAAACAAGATCAAATGAATTCGCGTTTTTATTTACAAAAGGATTTTAACGGGTCCTTTTGGCCCAAAATCAAATTATTATAAAATGAAATTTGTGGTTGAAAACTTTTGCTTCAATACTTTGTTTACCTTCAATTTTTGAAAATGCATTGCTTTTTTGTTTCATATGAAAAATGATCAAAATTTCAAATCATGTCAAAATCGATTTTTCATAATTCAATCGATTTCAATATTGGAAGCTCAATTGTTGCATTTTACAACACTAATAGTACACCACATTAACATGAGATAAAAAAAACTTTGAAATTCATGTGCATTGAAAATTGAAATGTATTTATGTAAATTTCAAATTACATGTCTTAAAAATTATGTGTGATTTTTGAATATGACTTATAATTTCCTATCACCCAAGTTTTTTTTTATCATCAATAAGCTTGTATTAAAAAAATTCAAAGGGCCCTTTATAAAATGGACACGGTTTGATACAATAAGGCTCGATTTTAAAAGTCTTTAATTCAAACCAAAACTTAAAATTAGATTGAACAAAATTTTAATTTTAATTTCCTACCAAGAGCACATTAATCTTTTAATACAAATTGCCATAATAATCATGCTTTTCATGATTATTATGGCACTACATGGACATATTTACAATTTTGTTTTTAGTTTTCACCATGATTCAACACCTTTTTGCCTCATTTGATAATGCTTATTATGCCCAACAAAATATTTCATTCACTTTAGCTTGTTGTTCATAAATGAAGTTCATTTATTAACATCTAGTTTTCATCCATAGCAAATGGATTTTCATTGATTGTCATTCACATTTCATCTAATATATGGTGCTTATCCACCACATTTTTATTTTCCATTTAGAATAAGTATTTCAAAAGGTTCCTTGGACCATGCACCATATGATTAGGTCTTTAAATGGTTATATATGGAAATATAAATCTTTCCCCACCCAAAGATAATTATTTTTTGTGTCCTCAACACCAATCTAAAATATATGACCTTATTCCATTACAACCTTGTTCCTATTGTTTTGTGTTTCCAATTTCTTCATATTATGAAATAAAATTATGTCTTTCATATGTTCCCATATGGTTTCCAATAGTTCATCATTATTTATATCAATTTCAATTTTAATTTTCTTGTATAATTTGGACATGAAAAGGGACATTCATGTCAATGATTTGTTTTTGGTTTTTGGTTTTTTTTTTTTTTTTTGGACAAAAAAATCGGCAAGGATGACACAATTTTCTAAAAATAGAACAATTTTGTCATGAATTTTTTTTTTATTGAAAGAAAATTTCACTTTTTTTTTTTGAGGAAGTATTTCATCACATTTATGTCTACTAGCTACGATTTTAAGAGCTCCTTGAAATAATGTCATCAATAAGTTGAAATAGGCTTAGAAATGCTCCCATCGTAGCTCCATCACAAATTGAAGAAAGAAGAAGAAGAAGAAAAAAAAACATTGACGGAAAAATAAATAAACAAAAGTGGTTATTAGAAAAAGGAATGAGGTAGTTATTAGGAAAATTAAAAATTAAAAAAAATGATGAGAAAAGAGAAAGAGGTTAATTTCATGTAGTATCATTAATGAACTATCTCAAGAAAGATTTAAAATTAGCTAGTTTTTAGAAAGCTAATTAAAAAAACTTAGCTTAGTAAAAATGTGGTGAAATTTTCAATAGGATATTCCCTTTTTTTAATTTATTATCTCCGAGATACAAAACATTGCTTTTTAAAATATATATATATATATATATTATATAATATAATATTATTATATTAATATATTAAATAAATGGCATTGTACATCATGAATTTTTTTTATTAATCTCCACTTTTGATTTTTGAAGTTGATTTTTGGAAGATTTCATTTGCCGTGGCCCAAGTTATGTTGAGATTCCCACCCATCTTTACTAAGATCATCACATGGTGCACATGATTCAAGGTACGGTCGCACGGCAAAGTGGTTCTCATAGTTAAACGCCGAGCGTAAAGCCCTCCCTCACAAAAAAAATAAAAATAAAATAAATTAGTGTATTTTGGAGAGCACATTATAAAGCAAAAATTGCACGGAGTGGGGGGAGGGGCAGCCTATGTATGTACGGTGGAATATTATGGCCATATCAAGGACATTTCGAAAAAAATGAAATACAAAACCGTCCGTATATGGGATGCTCTTGTTGTTGTGACACGTTCACTAAAGAAAAAAAATAAAAAAATAAATTTATTCACAGCCGCCCCGAGAAAGGGGCCCTTCTTTCGGTTATCTAAACCCTAAACCCTATTATTCCTTGGGCATTACCTTATATTTTCAATCCAGGTCCGAGCACAACTTCTGGAGGAAGTGCGATGGAATAATAGAGGAAAGTTTTCTCCTTTCTCCCGTACGTACAGGCCTCCGATGATGGTGCCGTGCTATGGGACCATTCATACACAAAATGTGACTTTGTGTGGAAAGCTCTCCAATATGCAAGATGTTGTACTCCCCCCCCCCACCCCCTACCCCCCAAAACAACTTTGGAACATCTTTTCGGAAAAGCACCGAGCTTACGAATCAAATAAATTGCCACCTTTTGCAATCAATTTTGGGGGATCAAGTTCATCCATATAATTCAATTCATTTCAGCCATAATCATTAATTACATCTCGAATGGCCAATTTTATTTTATTTTTAAATGTAATTTCATGCACCATCAAGTTTTTTCTACATAACAAAATTTACGTATGTGATATTTTTTCATCCATGAACAATTTTTTTATTCATGCACAACACCCAATTGGTTACTAAATTTGAGTACAAAATTTACATATGTGATAAATTTTTCATCCATGAACAATTTTTTTATTGGTGCACAACACACAATTGGTTACTAAATTTGAGTACAAAATTTACATATGTGATAAATTTTTCATCCATGAACAATTTTTTTATTCATGCACAACACCCAATTGGTTACTAAATTTGAGTACAAAATTTACATATGTGATAAATTTTTCATCCATGAACAATTTTTTTATTCATGCACAACACACAATTGGTTACTAAATTTGAGAAATCGTATGTTAAAATGAAGGAAGAAGGGGGAGGTGTTGGTGGAAATTAACCACCCCAAAAGGTAATGTATTATGAAGGCACACCACATAACATAACTATGAACTATGTAGCATATGATCAATATGTAATTGTGTTAACATTGTGTTAATACCATAGCCTAGGGTCAACTTTCACATTGAAAAAAAAATGAACAATTACCTTTTTTTCCTTCTTTTTTCAAAAAATTAATTTGTTTTCATAAATTTGAATTCACACTAAAATATATATAATTTTGTAAAATATGTTGAAACCTTCGTGAACTTAGCCTATACAAGTTCACGAAGAGAAGGGAAAATGCACATAACATACTCTCCAAATACACTAGGAAACTTAGCCTATACAAGTTCATGAAGAGAAGGGAAAATGCACATAACATACTCTCCAAATACACTAGGAAAGAAGGTTGAAGGATTGTGCTATTTGCATGGTGGATTTGCATTGGATTCATTTACCTATGTGGAACCTTTACTTCCATCTATTCTCTTTTAGGGTTTCACACTCCACTCTATTTTAGGGTTTCAAGAATTGACCTAAGTATTTGGAACATAGGTCTTCTTGACTCTTAGGATAGAGACTATGAGGGGTTTTCTTTCTTTTTTTTTTTTCCCCCCCCCTCTTTTTTTGGGTTATATGGGCCTTTAGCCACTTCCCCTTAGATCAAAGGTGGATTGGCACATGTGAAGTTCACCTACATTTTTATTTATTTATTTATTTATTTATTTTGGAAAAAACATTGGCCCATTGTCACCACATTATGAGAAAAAGAAATTTGAAGTCTTCATATTTAAACAAAAAATTGTAGTACATTAGCAAACTATAGCATGATTCCTAAACTTTTACACTTTTTTTTCGGACATGTAGTCCTCTTGTGGATGATGGCCAACCCACCTTTGAAAAATAATTTGAAAAATAATAATAATTCCAATTGGTTAGTTTCTTATTAACTCAAGATAGTTGGCTTAATTTTTATTTATCATAAAAAAATTTCACATCATAAATATTTAAATTTATTTAAAAGTCACCAAAACAAAAGCTTTCATATTAATTTCAAAGATTTTGATTTGCAAGGCCTATAAGGTAATCCTCTTAACTTAGTCCAAATTTTTTTTTTTTTTTTTTTTTTTTTTTTTTTTTTTTTTTATTTTTTTTTGTTTTTTTTTTTTT
>Ga0116227_10008197_pt1 | contig 19869 bp, 13 predicted proteins | sample S1TSphgellanicum_FD_89693 | JGI IMG/M metagenome (GOLD analysis project Ga0116227, IMG submission 89693) | Host-associated microbial communities from peat moss isolated from Minnesota, USA - S1T2_Fb - Sphagnum magellanicum MG | ecosystem: Host-associated > Plants > Peat moss > Unclassified... | reverse complement strand
TGTGATCAAGGCTGTGGAGAAGAAGGAACCCACTGGTGCGAAGGTGACGAAAGCAGCAGCGAAGAAGAAGTGAAACGTGGAGAAGCAGCTGCTGCTCGAGAAATCACTTGTGGAGTGGTGGTGCAGCAGCACCAGGTCAAAGCTGTTGCTCAGGACTTGTGTGATGTGTGAATTCTCTCGACACATGATGCATTGCTGGTGCATTGGATTAATCCTTCTGGTTAGTAATTGTGGGATGTGTGCATTCTCTCTACACAGGATTCTCGCTCGCCAGAGTCAGACTTGGGTTCTTGACAGAAGGTGGCATGGTGAATGCGGAGTCTGTTATGTTAGTAGGGACTTTTGAAGATAAACAAACTGATGTCAGTAATTTCAATCTGGTGTGTTTTAGGGTTTTTAACTTCTCGTTTTTTAAACTATGCAGTCTTCTGTTTAATGCCTTTTTTGTTGAGACAAATCTATGTTATTAGTGATGTCAAGCATGCTCTTTCTTGTGCCCTCATCATTCGAGTTGTGATTGCTTCGTAAACATATGGTTTTAAGACCCTGTAGTAGTGTGTGAGGTTGGAGGATATGCTATTGTTGACATCTATGTTTTCAGAAAACGAAATTGTTTTTTGAGCAAGTATTGAAAGTTTTATAGGCTATAAATGTTTTTTGCTTATTAATTTGTACTGCGCTCTGTTTTATTTTGGGCTGTTGCACACTGGTTTATTCTTGTCTATCCTACTACTAACCAATCCATGAACACTAATAGTAATGAAGATGATAAATGCATCTAACCTGAAGCCTACTGAGATTGCCAACTTGAATAGCTTTTTTTATATAATGGGAAAGTATATTATAGACAAAGGAAGATATTATATAATTGAACATTTTGAATGTGGGAAGGGCAGTTTAGTCATATTACCTCTTTGTTTTGTTTAATGTACAAGAAATTGCACACAATGAGCGTCTCTACGCTCATGATTTAACCATGTAAGCAGTATTGGCTTTGAACCTGCATTCAATAATTTCTAGCAAGCAGATTTGTGTCTAACAAAATAGTGGGAAAATCTGCATTCTCAAACCTATGCAATGGGATGAGTAGGTTGTTCAACAACCAGCGATTAACATAAAGAAGTATGTTCCTGCACATGCTGTGCAAACAACAGCTTAATTAATTGAAGGTATCATTCACAAGGTGCTAAGAGTATATCTATCCTCACCCCTTATTTGGGCTTCTCTAAACTCTATGAGAAACGAAAACCCAAAAAAATAAAATAAAAATCATGCAGACATCAACTAACTACTGGAAGCTTTGCCACTTTTGTGAGTATTAGAGTGTTCATGGTGTTTTGAGTAACTTCATTAGTCCTCACATAATTTGCTTGCTGCAGTTTAGAATTCCCTTTTGAGAACAAGAATCTGCCATAGCTGCATGATTCGAAATTAATGACTTAACCCAACAAAAGATCTATTACCAAAATTTTCCATGGGAGTAAATTCCAAAGGGGGGGAGCTAAGTTCTAAGCTCGAGACCAATCCCATGCATAAAAAATTCCTCCAGCAAGTTTTACAGTGATAAGGTTTGCTACATAGCTCATAAATTTGCCTCTGAGCATTTTATTCTAGAAACTTGCGAAAAGCAGCAAGAACTTTTTTAATCCTACACAGACAACAAAGATAGAACCATAGTGCTAAGACAAACATACCACCTTATGTATAAAGCATCATCAATTATGCCACAAATTTGAGTTTGAATTTGATCAGGAAAGAAGAGATTGGGAGGAAGCAAGGCATCCTGAGAAACTCTTAACAGTAAGATAGACCTGGAAAAAACCTGCCAAAAAGAAGGGACAACGCACAAGGGACAAAACTGGATCACAGAAACCAAAAAATACACGCACACAGTATGAACAAAGTGACATTCTCTCTCTTGTTGAGGGACCATCAACAGTATAAACTAGGAAAGACTCCCAAAGCATTCAATAGTGAATTTCAGATGCGGTGAAAGCCTTGGGAGCTTTAGGGTACACCATCTATTGATTTCAAACATCAAACCACCTGATGTGTGCATAGGACTGTGCTCTCCTAAAGACATATGGATGGCTGACAGATAATAGTCTTACATGCACAACCCATTATGTTCAAATCATGATCCTACCTCCTGGGAGTTGAGAGCAACTTGCAACAAATCTTGTTTCTAAACATGCAAGAAATCCCATGCAAGTATGCACATGACTAGGGATTGATTGAATGTAGTGCTTACTGCATCCAATGATGGCACCCGTTCACTATCTTGAATACGCTCTTTCAAAAGCTCAAATAGAGCATCCACCTTCGGTGACAAAAGAAAAAGAGAATGGCAGCTAAATTGTCAGCACAGGGGCATGTGCACAGTCTTAGGAGAGGAACACATCATTGTGACAGGAAAGTGAGGAGCAACCTGTCTCCAGAACTGTGATCATTGTGGAATTTGAGAGCACAGATTGAAGAAGGACCACAGCCATGACTTTGTTAGTCTCATAATCAAGGTGTTTCATCACCTGTGCATAGTTGCTCAGCTTCAGCACCACCACAACATCCTTGTACTTCTCTAGCGGTGCACTCAGCAGGGCCACAAGTTGCTTCGTTGCCTTACTATCCTTGACCTTCCCGTGCCTTCAAGTTTTTTCACACATGCTCCCTGCAAGTTATGCAACCAAGTGAGAACCTCTTTACATTCCACCCTTGTAAATGGCTTAAGAAGACAGTTCTACACTCTGGTACAATGCAAAAGCTAAGTGTTAAGCATTGAAACACTTGTTCTTGATGAGTTGTGCATTAAACTCATTAGACAGACTATTATTGCTTCTGATCAGCACTCCCACAACCACAATACAGAGAGATCTCCTCCTTGGTAAGCATTTACTTCAGGAAATCATGGAACCTGTTGGTGCTGTGAACGAGTGTGGAGGAGATCTAAGTAAAGACAGAAAACGCAAAATGTTCAGTGATTGTCTACATATAGGACTCCATATAGTATCATCACATACAGCATGTTCCAATCTCATCACAGACAGCATGACACAAGGCATCTGATGGGTCAGAGCATACCAGAACTTGATACACATAATCCACCCGATCCATGTACACTCATAGAACAAAATTGAGGAGTGACACATGGCCCAACCAAGGGCATGTCTGGCTGTGTCTCTATAACCTGCCAGGTTTCAGAGTGTCATCTCGAGCAGAACTTCCACCTAGGAGATTCAAAGTCCTATGCAGAAACAGGCATTTACTTATCATTGACCCACATCTCAAACAACCACGTGATGAGAAGAGTAGACACATATCACAAGGAATTAAGCTGCTCACCTCTACAACAGACTGACTAAACTTCCAGAAGGCATCCACCTGCTGAAACTTGCATAATACCTGCACTCTATTCCCACTGGCGTTAGTTGCAAAACACTATGTATATGGTGTGCATTTTAAGTGTGAAGGTGTAACTGTGTTCTGACTTACATCAGGTTGAAGCAGCAGCATACTTAGAGATGAGCTCCATCAGTTGTGACATCACTGTCTTTATATCAACAGTTGGCTGCATCCATCAGTCACTGGATAATAGGCAACTCCATTTTACACAACAAAAAGCAGATCCATATTAAACAAACAAGGAAGGTGGCAAGAAGGGATGACAAACCTGCAACTGGGGACAAGCACCAAGAAGTGTTTCCAGTGTCTGAAGGTGGAAATGGTCAGGAAAGACCTGGATATTACAATTCATCAAGTAATATTGTGCAAGCTCATCTTTGCAGTTTACATCCTGCCACCTCTCACATTAAGACAAAGATAGTCAGCTCGGCCCTGGCTCCACCAACATGCAATCAATACAGCACCCGCATCACTCAAAAGACTTAAAAATCAGATTAGGGTTTATGGTTCTACATCTGCAAAATGTCATGCTTACAGCAATAGTCTCGCCTGTTCAAGTACTCATGGCAGGACCACATCTCTGTACATCTCCAAGTCCACCCCTTCATTGAACATTGGTTAGACTTGAACATTCTTTCCTGCTTCCCACATTCCTCCTTAAATGGAATGCCTGCTTACCAAGACTTGAGCATGTTTAAAAACAAATTAAATCTCTTGGTGAAAATCTCACCTGAGTATTGTTTTAAATGAATTAAAATCTCTTGGTGAAAACTTCACTCAGACAAAGTCAGAAAGAAAGAGAGTGGCTCACAATCGAGGGATTATGTTTCCAGCATGTTGTATAAGCTTGTAGATATCTGCATTTGTTCACTGGTGGGCTCTTCTCCTTTCACAAACCAAACCTTGTTGCATGCTAGGAAGGAAGGAACACTGGAAAAGAGTGCTGGGTTTAGTATGCTTTTGTTGGAGAATATCAATATGAGCAAGATCCAATGTGTTCCTGAACACCCCACAAACCTGAAGTGTGGAATCCTGTCAGTCTCAACCATGGACTTGGTGGGTAACTCCTGTGGTGAAAATCACCAGTAGCAGTTTGACTCGGCACGCATAAGAGTGTATTTCTGTATACTTTGTGTTCTGACATTTTGTGAGCATTGAATGTGAACTGTAAAACAGGTTCTGGTTTTCAATACTTACGTAGATTGAGCATAGAGATCTCCCACTCAAAAAGATGGAGCTGCGTACCAATGTATACTCAAGGTCTGTGTATACTCATGAGCTCTTGCAGCTTTGGCTCTATTAATGCGCTTACTATGGGGGCTACTGCTTTATGGTCAATGTGGTAGTATTCACAAGCTTTTAGGTTGATGGACACTGATAGTATCTTTTTGTCCAAGGTCCTTCTCATTTCCTAATTTTGCATTGCATAACCTTCAGGAAATGCATTCCTCATGTGTGTGGTGATCTTTATGTGGAGAGGGGCAATTTATACTCGTTGTGGGTGCAAGGCCTGCAGGGGTCTACTTGGCTGTATTATGACTCTTAGTTTAAAGAAGATTATGGAAGTGCCACTGGACACAAAACGACTGTGGGTTTCTTTGGCAATACTGAAACTTTTGTGGGAAGAACTTTCTGTTTCTGGATAGCTTTAGTTGCATTTGGCTTTAAGAAGTCTTAGAAGTCTGAACAACTCCAGACTTGCTGCAGACTTTGTTTTCAATGCAATTTTTTGGGACCCACTCATAATTACTTTGCTAACTCTGTTTGTGAATTCAAAGCTGCTGCTTTATGACTTCTTTCTTCTTTTTTGCAAGTGCAGTTTGTGAATGCTTCTGTGTGTTTGGCGAATGCCTGTTGTTACTCCACAGGTCGGTCTGTGATTGTGCAGGAATGTGTCTATGAAAGGGAGCATGGTGGGTGGTGCTGTTTGCACTAGTAGTAGGTTGACTATGCAGTCATGTGACTTGCCTGTGGCTGGGTGCCTGGTATTGATGTGGGTGATGTGTGAATTCAAATGGTACTGGTATGAGCTTCTAGTGTATCAACCGATGGGTTCTGCTTGGACTACAGCTGTTTGCTAATGTCTGTGGTTTATCCTGTGCACAATGTGGCACTACACAGGATTGAGGAAACAGCAGAGTGGGATGCTACCCATGAATATACTTAAAGAACTTGTGGTTGGTACAAGATAGCAGCAGCTTACTGAAGCCCACAAAGAAATTCTCCATATTTGATCAGGAGAAGAAGAGGGTGCCAAGAGTGCTTGTGCTTGCTGGCAGCACAATACAAACATGTGATTCCAGCATACAGCAACACATGGATGGAGACTCGAGTACATGGTGTAACAAGGAGCTGACTCGCACTCGAAACCATCAAAAGCTGTGAGATGGAGTGAGTGAGTTTTATTCAGATTTCTCTTTCTGTTGTGTAATGAAAAGAAAACCTTCAAGACACTTTCTGTTGTGTAATGAAAAGAAAACCTTCAAGACACTATCATAATTTTCCCTTTTTCTCAATTTTCTGATCAATACAATTCTAGCAAGCAGGCTTTCTATAAATAAATGAAGAAATAACGTCACACTTTCGATCTATGACTATCAAAACCTAAGACCAACAATTGTTCTTGGAGGGTTGATTGATCCAACCCCAAAGAGCAGATGGGTTTTAGAACCCGAAAAGGAGGAATGTGCTTGTGGGTGATTTTGGATTGCCATAGTTACCTAAACTTATACTTATGAAGTGTAGTTACCTAAACTTAATTACTAAATGGAATATTGCCAATATCATGGCGTATATTTCACACCTTTATTAGATAAATTGTTGGGTTGTCTATGGCACTCTTACTCATCCCATTGCTTCTCCACAAATGGAACTAGAGAAGCTACTCCATGTCCACACCTAAATGAGGAGATAGTGTTACAGTTAGCAAAGATTGGAGAGTTAGCGTCATAGACATCGCCATATATATCACCATATATAGCTTACCACTGGGTGGTAAGATGACATTAAAAAACACAAATATTTTTATCTAAATTCAAAAATAACTTAGTGGTAAGTTAATGGCGCCCAAAATGATCAGATAAGTTTGTGGTAGCTTCAAATAATTATATTATCATCCCCTCCCAAAAGCTAGTCATCCCTCACTTCTATCATCATGCGCTTGGGAAACACAATTTGCAATAGATGTACGTAGACGTTATACACATTCAAGCAAGTTGGTCCAGAGTTCATAGAAAAAGATAGATAGAAAGTTCCAAGCCAATGTGGTGTGCGTTTCGTTGTTTAGCAAGAGTTCATTTCATGGTACATAATTGTTTTTGCATCTATATTTTGCATTTCAATTTTTTTCCTACTTACATTCTTCGAAGTTCAAACATTCAAGAAATTCTTGCTAGTCTACAATGGTGTAACTCCAATGGATGCTGCAATGGATGTGGTTGCAAGGGACTCTTCTACGATCAACAACATTGTTGGACCTAATAACTCTATCCTTCTAGGGCTTTCTTGGGGGTTGATTCCCCCTTTGATTGTATAGTCCTTTTAACATGTGCACATGCATATGTGCATAAAATAACTTTTAGCCACAGTAAAAACATCATATGCATTTGTGCAAGCACACTTGTACACACACCCCTTGTACCATTTGTGCATGTACTAGATGTGAGAGGTTGAGGTCATGGTAGACCCTATGAAAAAATGAGAGTCACAAATGATGTTCGTGCATCATAGTTAGATTCAATAGAAATTCAATCCAAAAGGGTGAAACAACCAAATTGAGATTTAATAGAAGTTCTTGTGCTCATTGAAGCCAAGCACAAAAAAATTCTTGTGAGCATGAACAATATACATCCTTGGGATCAGTTTGAAACAACAATGATTAAGTGGCAAAAGATTGTTGACAATGTCAATGTTGTTATGCATTCATCTTTTTGACACAATGGTGCAATTTATAAACACAAGTGGTGTTCCATATATGGGGATTACAAGAGAATCTTTGATTACATGTTCAGGATTGGACATGTGATTAAATACTAAGACCTCATGCCACAAGAAAAGATTGTTTTAAATCTACCAAGGCATTTCAATTGCCAAGTAAATGAAATGGTGGATACGTTTATGAGGACCCATCCAACTCTACACCCCCCTCATGTTAGAAACACTATGGCCCATGACAACCATGTGTATGATCCTTGATTTGGGCTTATGGGTCTCATGCAAGATGTAGATGGAAATCCTACCAATCATATCCAAGCAACTAAAGAATTACAACATGTAATGGATATTCGTCTTTGATGTCCATGTGTACTACCAAAAGCTATTACAACTTCAAGAAATTAATCCAGTTTCACTAGTGCAAACCATTGTTCCATTGCAACCAAGAAGTTGCACACCAAGTCTTGTGGTCACTCTTCGTACTATGTAAACACCAAGTTCATTTGGTAATGGAATTAAATAATGTCTTACAACAATGGGAAGTTTTCAAGCAATTATGAAAGACATCCTTCCTAATAGTAGAAGAATTCATGTCCTACGCAACCACTTCTTACACAACTAGTGATTATCAACAACTAAATAAACAACTATCAACCATATTTCCAACTATCTAGCTTATGTGGCAATGTGTGTAGTTAAAATTTAATGGTTATTACAACTACTGGATTAATGTAATGAATGTTTAACATAATGTGAACATGTATTGAATTTTATGTGCTCTCAAACTAAAGATGTAAAGTTGTTAAAGCAACTAGCCAACAATAATAACTATGATATTGCATATGATATTAAAAAGATTTGATATTTTATGCAACTATTTATTAAAAAAATTGTAATATTATTTAAGATTTGATGTGAAAAACTAATGTCCATCACTTTACATATAACATGTGTGTAATTTGCCACATGGTGTAAATATGTAATCAAATTAATATAATTGTAATCATAATTTAATTGTATATTGTGAATTATATTGAAAATGTAAATAATAATTGACATCATACATCATAAAATATAATTTAACATGTACCTTGATAAAGTTTTTCATAGGTCATTTTGTAATGGCAATAGTCATGTATGCATTACATGAAAACACATGTGTATATGAAATTCAAGTGGAATCATTTTTTAGGGATTTATATTATATTTTAGTTCGTTATTTTTACAAATGGCATGCATACATGTATAAACATTTAATCAATGATAATTATTTTCATTTTTAAAAATTGATTCATGTGATATCTATGTGTATGTTTATAATTTAAATATTTACACTAAAATTTTGAAATAAAATTTCAAATTGATATAATATATTTACATTTCAAAATTTGAAAATTACAATTTTAAAAGAAATGTGGAATTAAAAATATGGATTAAATTTAATCCATAATCTTAAATTTTTATTTTAATTTATGGCCCAAAATAGTAAATCAGTTTAACTTAATTATTAAAAAAATAAAAGTGCATATATTAAATATTTAAATTATATTTAATTATATTTAACTTATAATTGAAATCAAAAATTTAAACATTAAATTTGAATATTAGATTTAAAATATTCATTTAAATAAAATGTAGTTAATAATTAAAATGTGAAATTAACTTATTATGAATTTACATAATTAAATAATGATATGAATATGCATAAGATTTGAAATATACATGTTTATATTTATGCAATGACATAATATATCACAACCTTGAAGTAGTGGATAAATGGTTAAGGAGTTGGTTTATGGCCATGAAGATGAAGGTTCAATTCCCTCTAATGACATTTTCAACTTGATCTTAAATGATTACAATATGATAAAATGGTGTCGTAAATGATTGTAACATGACTACACGTGTTTTAAATGACTATAAAATGATTACACATTTTTATTTAATTGTAAGTCCATGTGGACATTACAAATAGTTGTTTTCGACACGACTTGACAAATGAGTTGATTAAACAAGCTATCCAGCACAACTTTAATGACCATAGTTGTTTAAAATGATTACAAATCCTACCAGTGTAAAAGACCTTCCAAACCAGGAGACTAGAGATTCAAATGTTAATATGAGGATTATCCAACCACCTCCAATTTTGAATAAGGTAACCCTTGGTAACATTGGGTTGAAAAGGAAATTTTGATTTGTTCAAAGGAACATGGTAGAGGCTACCAAAAAATTACCTCCAAACTTGTGGCCTCACTCAACAAACATTTTGATTGGAAAAAAAAAATCACTAGTGTAGAAAGAATTGCTTTGTAAATAACTATAATATTTCAAGCAGAAAAATTAAAATATTCAATCTACACAAAACAACATGGTTCAAATTATTGTTGGCATAACTCATATAATGGGGATGACATTCACACAAAGCAAAACAACCAACTACAAACACAACTAATCAACCTAGAGGGACCTTGAATGACTCATTCAATTTCAATGAATTTGCAAAAAACATGATCAAGCAATTTTCAACACAAGTTTACCATCCAATACTATGACCATTTTCAATTTAGGTCTATAGTTCAAGTTCCTTTGCTTGTTTGACATGAAGATTATAAGACCATTTTCAATTTAGGTTTACAATTGTTCAAATTGCATGATAGTTCTTCACAAAAAGGTTGTGACCATTTTCAATTTAGGTTTACAATTCAAATTGCAAACATTGAATGTAATTGCAAGACAATTCAAATTTGAAAACTTTAAGCAACTCGTACATGTTCGAAGATTTCGTTGATGATTTCCAAGGTATATTTTAAGTTGATTGCGAAATGTTTCACCTAAAATCTTTTGGCCAAGGACTATTGTTGTTGTGATCATTGAATTTTGGAATTGCATTTGATATGTATCTATCCCTCCTAGTATGTATACATCTAACACCTTCTTCACCATCCTGTAATATAACAAACTTTTGTTATTCTCCAAAGCTTCTTCCTCAAGAATGTGCAACATATGCTTTATGTCTATCTCATTTTTTGCAAATAGCAAATTGTAGATGATATAACATGCTATCATGTTGGGCACAATGGTCACGTGTAAATATGTTTTCCCCAAATTCTTTGAAGGTTTGTTTGAATATTCCAAAGGCATTATCCACAACAGACCTTCCTTTCTTATGCTTATAGTGTAGAGGCTCTCAAGGATGGATTGATCACCATTTCTATGTGGAGTCATTATCCATCACAAGAGAAGGTAACCCTTGTCCCCCAGTAAGTAAAGGGGGGTGCCATCAATTAATCATGTGCTTGCTAGATTGAAAAGTGTTCAATACTGTGCATTAACATACATTGTGGATTCCCACAAAACTTTAGGGTCAAAGTATAATTGGGTTACCCAAGATGACCGTCTCATTTTATATTCGCCGGACTAGCCTTCACTTAAACATGTTGTTGAAACTTAATGACACATTCATATTGAAAATTTGATTTTCTTCATAAATAGATACATTGCAAAAATATTGTTTTACGCATATAATGTCAAATTTGAACAAGTTTAAGGACTCCTACCAAGTATTTGAAAAAAATCTAAAACCTTATCTCATGAGAAAAAAAAGTTCAAAGATTCATTTAAAGAATGTCTAAACAACTTTTTTTAGCTCAAAAATTTTACTATAAACACTTTATGTGCTAATGTGTATAAAATATATGAATGTAACAAGAACCAAATGCACTATTGCAATGTAAAAAAATTCAAAAAATCAAATTTCTAAGAATTTTGGGCAATTAATAGAACATAGCTCACATTGAATAAACTTTATTATTTTCACTTTTCATAATTGAAAATAATAAATACTTGAAAGGCTTACATAAAATTTGGAACAAAATAATTTCATTTGAAATGAGAAAAAATGGTGAAATGTAAGACAAATCATAGGAAAAGTAAAACTAAAGGTGAATTTGGGAGTCCTAGGAGCGAGTCCTTATGTACCCCAATCATGCTTCGACCCTTTAACATCAGTAACACTCCCTGACATTCCCATAAACAAGAAAATAAATTGCTTCCTATGGTCAAGCACTACTTGAATAGTCATGAATACCTCCATGTATTATATGGTAAAAATAATCATCTACAAAAGCACCTATAGGTTTAACAATTTTGAAGTGGCATCCATCAATGGCACTTTATACACTAGGCAATCCACATCGTGCCTTTAAGCTAACCATCACATTTTGCATACGTTCACTAGTTGGCCAAAAAATCATTCTCTTGAATACTTTATTCACAACACAAATGACCTCACGTACTACAAGGGCCATAGTGGATCGACCCACAACAAATAATTCACTGCAAAGAAAAGATTTGCCCCTTATGCCATCTTGTAGAATGCACATGCTACACATACTTTTATAGGGATTAGACATTTATATTTGGTGTCTTATTTCTCAATTAAAGGTTGAAGTTAGTGTGCAATATCAAACAAGGTGTACGTTGACATATGAAAATTATGTTTCCACCTCATATCATCAAATTCAATGACTACAAAGATTGATAACCATGTGGTTTAACAAGGCTTAATCCAATGCCCTAGATCCATGCCCAAGAATGGAATATCAAACACCATTTGATGTGCATGTAGATAAATTGAAGCATATCGAAGTTGAAGATATGTTCTATCTACATTATTCTATGTCATTTCCTAGAAGGAAGGTGGAAGGGAATTCACTCCAATGACATTGCAAAAATCTTTGAGCATGTGAATTTAACCACCCTTAGTAATTAAACTCACCAAGGAATAACATTTTAAGCACAAAGAACAAACATTTGAAATGACATATAAACAAATAATTGTTAGGTTAGATGAAAGTGCCTTGTCTTGATATTTGATTGATGCCCCATTCATGGTCCATTAAACATTATTTTCACCCAAACACCCTATAGACAAACATCACATCAATACATCATCTTCATCCTTGAATAAAAAATCCAAGTTGTGCGTAATTTTATAAATTAATTGTAACATTTATATGCACAAAAGACATGAACATCTGCAATAAAATACATGTACATCTACCAATTTCAATACAAAACAAATGAAATAAGGACATCAAGATTCAAAATTTTATTAAAATGGATCGCAAAAGAACTTTCAATATAGGAGCCTTGTTGCGTCCATTGTATCAAAAATAACATTCAACATTTTAAATCACAATTCATAAGTTGCATAACTACCTTTGATAGAATGGACAATGGGTGGCATCAAAAACTTGGATGCTACAAATAGGTGCGAGAAAATGTAGGTTGGAGGTATGTCATCATGAAGATATAAGAATGACTACTTGCTTATAGTCTTTCATATCAGTATCCCTTTAGAAATACATCCTTTACAAGATATGAATTACCCCATTCATCTTCAAAAGATTCTTGCACATGTGTATGGTCTTGTCCACTAATAGTAGCTAAGATTGCTCATATGTTCCACTTTTAGTAATGATAGCCACATTATACCCAACACAAACTACATCAACTATCCATTCACCACTAGTACCGCTTTTTATTTTTTCATCCATATCAAATATCATCTTCCCAACCTCCTAACTATTGGAAGGTTTAAGCCTTTGCAATGGCCATTGAATTTTAATTTCGCATCTTTCATTTGAAATCATATCCAATCATGCCACACAAAAACATGATATTTTATGGCATTGGATCAAGGTAGGGTCTTTGTGGGAAACAAAACATATATATTGCAAGTTATGACTACCACGAATAATCTCACAATTGAATGGCTTGGATTTGTCCACCTCACCAACTTGAACATGTCGAAAAAAATTGTTGATATGTTTCCACACATTTGCATGGGTAACACGATACTTAATTACTTCAACTTGACAATTTCCTCCACAATTTGCAACTTTTGCCTCTTGAGATTTGACTTGTTGAAAATGATGGTTCCTTTCTACCTTTTTTAATGGTCCTCTAAACTTCTCACAAACCTACCAAATTTTATTATATGTTAATTATTTGTTCACTCAAGATAACCCAAAAAAAAAACCACCAAATTTGGTAATTTCATTAACCATAACATATTCTTTTCACACCTAATTAACACATGTACATTTGTCAATATAATATTTAGTTCCAATTCAAGTTGAATAAAACACCACATGGTGTCCAATCACCTATGAACCACATTATTAATCGCAAAACAACATTACTAAAAAATGTGGGTGAAGTTCATTAATCCATGTTCAATGAACCAGTGAATTCACTACATCCCCACCAAGTCTCAATCATTGGGACCAATGAATTCACTCAAAATTCAATGAAATCACTTGACATACAAGGACACATTTTGTTGTAATGCAAATATATTTTCATTTATTGTTGGATGCCACAAATCATTGGATGACATGACTACATTTTTCATTTTCATTATCATCCAAATTAGCAATAGTCACAAGTCATAATTGCATATGCAATTTAAAGCCATTTTGTAATCATATATGCAATAATTCACTTTTAGTCACATGGTGCCATTGAGAATAGTTGCATCGATAGTTGCAAAAATGATTGATTTGGACAAGGTGCGAACATGTGTTGGTATGTAATGTTGGTTTTTATAATAAAAAGATTTCCTAATTTCATTATATAAGATGAGTGGGTCCTTGGGCAAAAAGAGTTCATCAACAATTACAATAAATTTTGAGCTACATCAAACCAACATTTAATGGTGCTCAATATCCTCAAAAAGTTTTTCCATTTCTTCAAGCAAAGATGTTTGCATGGACTCCATTAACATCCAAACAATGTGTGTTTGGTCCACAAGTCATTGCTTTTCCTTAACAACAATTTGATTTGTAACTTGAATGCTTTAGATTCCATCGAATATGCAAGTTGTAGCGATTGAAACACTTTGGCCCCAAGTTTCAAATTCTAATATTTCGAAACTAGAGGTCATTCAATTGCACATAAAGTTTCGACAATGTTTAATTTTGTTGACTTTGCTATAGATCACCTTCAAGCTAAGACTCCCACTTCACATTTGTTGGTTTCAACATTGTCTACCAATTCCTTTGTAGCTCCATTTTCCCCATTTATTTTAAGAACTTGGATCATTAATTGATATTTTTTCTTTAGTGAAAACTGCCTAGTAGATGGCTATTTCAAGTTTTTTGCACCAATGCCTAATGCAAACTCCTTTGCAATAAACTTTGTGTAATGCATCTCCATCTTTTTAGAACACAATGGCCATCTTTTTTCAACTCATATTTTCATCTTGGCATCACAACATTTAATGTATTGAAAACTCAATCAAAATGTGCCCTTGCCAAAAACCTCCATGATTTTTCTTGCGCAATGTCTCTTCTTACCTTCAACTTGTGGGGATTAGTGCCATTTCCATTCAAGCTTGTCTTCATAAAATGAATAAAATTTCTTTTTAAAGGAGGTTTTTTCAACCTTTCCATTTTTTTATTCAACTCCAACAATGGGTCCATCTTACTCCTTGCGTTGTGAGATCTTTCAAGTTTTGTTTTTAAGGTGATGTCGTCAATGTCAACATCATGTAGTATTTGTCCTTTTTGCTTTCACAACTTTTCTTTAGACTAAAGTTTTGTGTGTTTTTCAACTTCATTTTTGACCTTCCTTGTGTCATGACTAAACAAAAACACTTCAAGTATTGTGAACAATTATACAACTTCACACACAACCAGAAAAAAAAACCTTATTTGGATCACTACGAAAAATTATGTTTTCATAACTAGTCAATTTGCAACTATATGCAATTAACTATCACATGCAACTTTAAAAGGAGGCGCGCAATTACAATTGAAATCTAGATGATTTTTGGTCGCCTTTATAATAATGGTGTGATTAATTTTTATTTCATCCTTGAAATTGAATGATTTTCACACTTGGTATGTACAAATATGTTATCATATATATGGGTAGTCATATAAACGACCATAATGTCATAACTTGACACCTCAAATACCTTTGTATAAAGGTATTAAAAAAATCAAAATTCATGTATTAATGTGTTTCTTGCTAGCTATTTATTATTGATTTATTATTGGAAAATAATTTTTCTAAAAACTCAATATATTTAAACTACATTTAAAAATATATTAAATAATATAATGAAATCTATTTATGTTTTTATATTTTCGAATTTAGTTACCAATTATATTTAGATAAAATAAATTATATTTGGCAAGTAAAACCTATTTAATTTCAAACCAATTTTATTTGGAAATTTTACCTTTTTTAAAAAAATGTAACTTTAAGGGAAAAAAATTAAGAAAAATGGAAATAATAATTTTAAGCCCACAAAATAAAAATAATGCCTTTCCTACCTTTTAGTGTTTTTTTTGGGAGGTGGGTTCAAAATTTTGGTTTTCTTAACCAATGCGTTTATAAGACATTCTTTGCAATATGGGAATGAAAAAATGGAAATTATTAGAAAATGTTAATTTTCCTATAAAATCATTAAATTATGGAAAAAAATTGGAAAAAAATTCCATGTGGCCTATGTTTAGGCCTAACTTATGTGCCACATGGCATGCCCTAGCCCTATGCCTAGTTGCCATGCGACCTAACTTCAATCCCACATAGGCTATCAAGTTTTAAAAATTAATTAATAAATATTCAATTAAGTTAATAGGGTTTAGGTGTATGTTTAAGTAGGATAAATAAAAATATTTGTTTATTTATTATTATAATGTAAGTACCTATTAGTTATTATTACTTGTAATAGGTAGTCTAATTAGTAGCTAATATGTAATAACTAGGTTATAACCAAAGCAAACATGCCCATCATTGAACATTACCTTACAACTAAACAACAATCACTAAATCTCTTTAGTTTTTTTTCTCTTTGAAAAACATTTGTGGCCAAGGTGCACCAATGGAAGGTTTAGAATAATTCTTTGAAGTCCAAAGAGAAAAGAACAACAAAGAAAAAATGAGAAGAGGATAAGCTCGTTCAAGGAAGAAAAAAAGATTTAACCCTTTATCACTTTCCAACTTTGTATTTTCTTAATTTCATTTTCGTTGTCAATGATTTAAAAAGCTATGGTGCACCATCTAAAGCTTTGTAAAAGTTCTTTGAAGTTCAAAGAAAATGGAGAAATGACCAAAGAGCTTGAGTTTCAAGAGTCAATTTGTTCTTATGTGCTTGAACCAAACATTGACCCCCTTCACTTTCAAAGGGAATATCTTGTTCATTTTCTAACCATTTTGAATAATTTTAATGACTTTGGGATGCACTAGGTAGAGGATTAAAAAGTCTTTTTGACCTTTAAAAATAATAGAACAATTTTCGAATACTTATGAGTCTTTATTCACCTCACTATTTTCGTTGCAACCTACATCATTGCAATTAAAATGCTTATCACATATTGTTTGTCATAACTTTGAAGTTTTATTTACTATTTAGTTTTAGGTGTATTAGTCAATAAACAAGTGAAAATTTGGATGAATCGATGAAACATGTTCAAACCCAAAAATTAAAAATGGTGAAAACTATTTAAAACCTACCTTCTTACCTATTTAGGCTACCTATGTACCTACTTATTTAATTAGCTAGCTACATAACATAGGCCTACCTACCCATCTATTAGTTAGGCCTATTTATTTACCTAACTACTTATTTAAATGTCATGTGTCAACATCCTATAATTTTAAATTGAATGATCTAGATTTGATTAATTCATTTAAAATATTAAATGCCAAAATGGGTTTTAAATGTCACATGTTGTCTAATGATTGACTTGAAAAATGTACATGTGACATCAAAGAAAGATTTTCATTTAGTTGCATTGTAGTAATATAACTGGATGAAAATGTACAAGCATACCATATATATGTTGTATGTACAATATGTTAAATGCAATTGGATGTCATCTACAACTTGTCTTATGCAACTAAGGCAAAAATCAGTTGCATGTGTCAAATGTAATTGAAAATTAGTGGCAAATGATAATTGCAAAAGATAATGTTTATTAATGAATATGTATAGCTTTGTGCAACATTTTAACATAAGGATGCAAATGAAATGGACTAACTAGAAAGATAAGCTAAATTGAAATATATGACCCTATTCTAATGGGCCTAGGAGTCAAATTCATCAACTTCTAAGGTGTTGACACACGTGTAATTAAGGTTGAACAAGAAACCATTTCAAGCTTAAATTTCACATTTATTTTTTTTCATTTTAGGTGTCTAAAATAATCCATGTTGATTGATCCAATGCATTTATGAATAAGGTGTCACTTATTTTTTGTTGTGTATGATCATGTGACCCATTTGATTTGGGTAATAACAACTTTCATTTAAGACATTAGTTGGTCTGGCATGTGCCATTGGCCCAAGTGTGAACCCATTACAAAATAAAGAAACTCAACATGTGAACATTGTTTTGCAATGTATGTATTGATTTTTGGAATAAACAAATATGAAAGGAAATCATGCTTGAATTAAATGGTAAACCTTCAAGTGTTACCACGTTTTCAACTGAATCTTCCTTCCAAAACATGGTTTTTTGGAGTTTATTTGAATTTTCAGCGGCATAAATCATTTGAAAATCAATTTCTCCAACATTTTGAATCCAAATTTTATCAAATAAATTCCATTAAATCCTGCCCATCAAGATCTTTCCAACAACACCAAAGACACATTCCAATTCTTCTGAAAATTTCAACTATGATTTAATATAATTTCCAATGAAAAAACATTCAATATTCAAGAACTTTTGCACCACAAGTCCAAACGTCATGGAACGAAGCCCACACAACCCTCCTTGTCAAGAGCTTTCCAAAGACGCCAAAAATACTACATGAAGCATCCCGGTTTGGTCATAATTACAAAAAAAACAAAAGAAAACAAACCACCTTCCATCATAGATAGATGGTTCAACTAGGGCCATAAATTTAAATTGACAAACCAAATAATTTTCAATGGAAAAGGCCACATGTGCACAATGTTATGCAACTTGTGTAATTTTAACAACAACCCTTTTGATTCCATTTGTTTGCATCAAGCCTTGCACCCATTAGCTCCAACAAATCATTGTCACTATAGTTACTTCTTTAATGATATTTAATTTTCAATGTTGGTTATAATAAAAGTGTTTATAATTTGGATTAAAAGGCACATGATCCATTAAAATATATATTAAAAAATTTAAGTTGAAAACTATTAGACTATTGTCAATTTTGATTACAACCATTATTAAATGGAAAATACAATTGATTAATTTTTTTAAAAACAAAACATTGAGATTATAATGCAATTTCATATTAATTTATCCATAAATTTGATTTTCAATACAAACTAAAAGCTACCATTATGTTAAACAATTTAGTCTAACCTTTTGTCGGAGTTGTGAACATTATGAAAATAAACAACATCAAATCTATTAAGGAATGTATGGATATATAAAATGTTTAATGGATTAAAATATATCAAGACATGTTTTTTTCACATGAAACCAAATTTGGAAATTTAAGATTTTCATGATTTGAAATCATGATGTGCATGTCAAGAGCTTCAATTAATATTATAAATTCATGTTTCAAATCATTAATAATGTATTCTTTAGTTGGCCATTCAACCTAAAAATGTAGTTCTTGAATGAAAAGGTGAAACATAAATGCATTTGAATGTGAATCATGTATTTTAAAATATTAACACACACAAATGAATCTCAAGGCTTTCATGACCTTGGCGTGATACATAATGGTAGTAGGTCGAGAAACAAATGATTTATGGTTAACATGCAATTGATTTAATCAAAATATTATATCTCTGATAGTTGTAAAATTTGAAAATAACAACTATTTATTTTGAACATGTTTCAATCATAAAGGAAATGAAATATATTATAATTAGAAAACTATAATTGTTGTGATCAACTTGTATGGTTTTTTTTCAAAAAAGATGATTTCAATTTGCAAGCATTAGTGTATTGATAATGAATTGGATCACTATTAATTAAATTTTTTTTTTTACCACTTTATTTGCTTTCCTTTTTTTTTTTCTAAATTTCCATGGCAACAAGTCATTCATCCTCCTTTGCATTTAATTCAATTATTGACATACATTGAGAAAAAATTGCAAACCTTACAACCTATTCATGGGGTGTAAAAAACACACATGATTTAATAGATTCACAATATTTTCAAGATTGTTTAAATAGATTTGAAAATTATTATAATATAAGGACAACTTCAACACATGGTTATAGAATAATTAATGTATTTTGAAGATGCCATGTCAAGAATAAAAAAGAATATTCCAAAAGACTATCTATTTTCTTTCTCAAATTTTTTTGTTTTAAATTTAAATTTTTTAGTCTATAATATTTATATAAATAAAATAATTAGTATCAAAAGATGCCAAGGCACTATCTTATATATTAAAGCTACAGTGTCTGTTTATCTGTCCGGGCAGTTCTTGGAAAATTTTCCAAGCACTGCCTGGACCTTTGTTTTTTTTGTTTTATTGCCTGGACCTTTGTTTTTTTTTTTATGGGTTTTGTTTTCTATG
>Ga0116227_10008196_pt1 | contig 19870 bp, 20 predicted proteins | sample S1TSphgellanicum_FD_89693 | JGI IMG/M metagenome (GOLD analysis project Ga0116227, IMG submission 89693) | Host-associated microbial communities from peat moss isolated from Minnesota, USA - S1T2_Fb - Sphagnum magellanicum MG | ecosystem: Host-associated > Plants > Peat moss > Unclassified... | reverse complement strand
CTTTCTATATTCGAAAATACAGCTGCCCAAATTATCAGTGCCATAGAGTATAAACCACTTCTTCATGTAGCCAATACTTCAGGCATTACCCGATGGCCAAAAGCCCAGTTGGATATGGTGCGTCTAGGAATTGGCTTATATGGCTTTGATTCTGTAATCAGTAACAATGCCAGCCTACAAACTGTTATGACACTTAAAACAACTGTTACACAGGTTAAGACCTTACCTCCCGGTGAAACCGTTGGCTACAGCAGAAAAGGGATTTTACCTAAAGGCGGAAAAATTGCAACTGTAAAAATAGGCTATGCTGATGGCTATAGCCGGGCATTTGGAAATGGCATAGGAAAAATGTTTGTTCAAAACCAACTTGTGCCTACAGTTGGTTCCATTTGCATGGACATGACCATGGTGGATATAACAGGTTTAGATGTAAAAGCAGGGGATGAGGTGATTGTATTTAATCATCAAAATCAGATTATGGAGCTTGCAACATCTATTAACACCATTCCGTACGAAATATTAACCAACATTTCTCAACGTGTAAAAAGGGTTTATTTTTATGAATAGGCAGTTTTAGGCATCATCGCCCACAATCTTTATAAAGGGCGTTGAACCTGTGTATAAATAGCTGTAACACTAAGCATTTTTTTCTATAAATTTGCGCCATGAATAGAATTGGGCGGGCATTTTTAAATTATCTCATTAAGGGTTTATTAATTGTTGTACCTATTGCGCTCAGCATTTTTATTGTGGTATGGGCCGTCACCACAGTTGACAGCTGGTTAAACATCAACAACATCTTAGGTGTTGATCCGAGGAGTGGCGAGAGCCGCAACATTCCTGGTTTGGGTCTTTTAACCGTAATCTCCATTATTTTAGTGGCGGGTATTTTTGTGACCAATTTCGTTACGGAGCCTATGTACAACTGGTTTCAGCGGATTATGCACCGTTTACCCCTAATCAATTTTATTTACTCATCCATAAAAGATTTAACAGAAGCTTTTGTTGGTGATGAGAAAAAGTTTAACCATCCGGTACTTGTTGAAGTAGAAGGCGGCCTTAAAAAAATAGGTTTTTTAACACAGAACGACTTAAAAAAACTGAACCTGCCTGATGAGGTGGCAGTTTATTTTCCACTCTCCTACTCTTTTGCCGGGCAGTTGTGCATTGTAAAAAGATCGCAGGTGAGCGACCTGCACATGAGCGCTGCCGATGCCATGAAACTTGTTGTTAGTGGCGGTGTTAGTGGCTTATAGCTAAATCAATAAAAAACTTAACAACATCACTTAGACATAAAATTGTAAAAACAATTTTATGGTTTTGCAGCCCTAAAAAGGATATGTTATTTTAGGCAAAAACATTATTGATGAACCGTTCCATTTCAATTTTCAGAAAAGTTGCCGTAGCAGAAGGTATTTCCTATCTGCTTTTGTTATTTATTGCAATGCCTTTAAAATATTTTGCCGATATGCCTTTAGCTGTTAAATACACTGGTTGGGCACATGGTTTATTATTCGTGCTTTATGCGGCTTTATTGATAATGGCCTGGCAAGAGCAAAAATGGAAATTTGGCAAAGCTGTTTTAATATTTTTAGCTTCCTTACTCCCTTTTGCCCCTTTCATTGTAGATAAAAAACTAAAAACGGAAGATATATCTCAATAAATCAATAAATTAAGGCAAACGAGGTGTTTTTTTTGCAATCTAATTTAAAATAATTTTGCGATTTAGGCTTTCGTTATATACATTTGCATCCCGCTGAATAAGCAAATGCCCAGCTGGCGGAATTGGTAGACGCGCTGGTCTCAAACACCTGTGGGAAACCGTGCCGGTTCGACTCCGGCGCTGGGTACATAACCGGAGTTAGTTCTAACTCCGGTTTTTTTTCACCTAACATATTATTAATCTGACAGATAAGGATAGCCACCTGGTTTACTTTACCGGTTCTACCTTTATTTTCTATAATTGTCCATTTTTCTGGAAAGATCGAACCGACGACAGGTAATCACCGTAATTTCCGACTTATTTACCCTCCTGCAAGGACTGTACAGCCAATGCCGGAATAACCGTATGTCAAATAACAGGTAATGAAACCTGTCCACTACTAACTGTAAAAAGAAGTATTGAAACATTGAGGTTACCGGTAAGCGGACTAACTTCTACTTTGCTGTAGGCATGTGATGCACTAATAAATATGCGCGTGTTTAATAGAATAAGATAACGAAAATCTTTTTCATTTTAATAAATCGTGATTGGCGTTTAGGTAATGCTAAAAATGAAAGCGTTTAAATAAAAGGTATTAAGGCCAAATTGGATTATAGAGGTTAACGAGAATCTTAAGCGGCATAAAGCAAAAGCATCAGTTGCCCAACAGTGAAAATGGAGCTGAAAAACGAAAGCAAAGGTGTCATGATGCTGAACCAGTCTTCGGGAACATTAAGCAGAACCATGGGTTCAGCCACTTTATGCTCCGCGGAAAGGAAAAGTGGCTATAGAATCGAGATTATTGGCAATCGCACAAAATATTAGAAAAAAAGAAGCCTAAAAGAACTTGCTTTAGCTGTTTTTAACAAAATAATGGATAAATAAACATTTCTAGCCAGCAAAAGACAGGTAAGACCCCAGGTTTATTAAAACACAAAAAAAGCTGCCTCGTTTATTTTGAGACAACCTCTTTTTAACATTTTTTAAAAAATTATCTATAGCGTACTTGTTGCTGTTTGTCCATCATACCCATCTGATCTTTCATTTGTTTAATTTGATCAGCCAGTAATTTATTCTTATCTGCTTTTTTAGCCTCGGCTAAATACAAAGTTGCTTCTCTTTTGTTTCGTTTAGCAATTGCAATGCCGGCTAAGCTTAATTTTGCTAAGGCCACATTATGATCCATTTGCATCCCTAAAGCCAATGATTTTTTGAAAAACTTTTCACTTTGCATTGGTGCTCTTCTACTTTCAATTAAACCTAATAATAAGTTGTAATAGCCATGCTGAGCCTTGATTAACTGACTTTCATAATTGGTGATCCGTTTTAAAAACATTTCTGCTTTAGGCATGTTATCCTTACGTAAAAACCATTGTGCTAAAAGCATATTTTCATTAAAGAAAAAAGTAACCAATACGATTAAACTTAACAATACGGCTAAAATACCCCAAGGCCAGAAACCGAAATAAAATAGAGCTACTGCCCCCCCCAATAAAGCAAACCCTGCTATTAATCTGATGATATTTGGCATAAAATTTATTGTAATTATTTTTTTTGCAAATATCGTGTTTAAATAGCATAATTTAGACTTTAAAGTAATAATTTCATCAAAAATTTTAAAAATATGAAAACCTTTTTTTCAATCACTTTAATCCTACTTGCCATGAATGCTTTTTCACAGGATCTTAATAAGATAATACATGATCAAATAAAAGATAAAGATGTGCTGATCAATACCTGCACAAGAGAAGGCATCACATCATTTCCCGAATTTAAATCCATGTTCGACCCAATGTATGAAGCTTACATGCCTGACGCAGCCACTATGATTGAACTTAAAAAGTTAATTAAAGACCAAAAAATTAAAATTGTTTTTGGCACTTGGTGCGGCGATAGTAAAGTAAATGTGCCTAATTTCTACAAGGTTTTAGATGCTTTAAAGTTTAAAGAAAAAAATGTTGAGCTGATTGCTGTAGATGGAAATAAAAAAGCAGAAAATGGGCTTATTGAAGGCTTGGACATCCAACGCGTTCCTACATTTATCATTACTGATCAAAAAGGAAATGAAATTGGAAGAATTGTTGAACATCCAACTACCACACTGGAAGGTGATTTTTTAGCCATCTTAAAAAAGAAACCTTAATTTATTTCATTTTTAACTATTAAAATATGGCTACAACATTAGAACCTGGCTGGCTTGCTGTTTTAGAACCTGAGTTTGAAAAAGATTATATGAAAAACCTCAAATCTTTTTTACAAGAGGAAAAAAAGAAAGGCTATCAAATCTACCCTAAAGGTACTGATATATTCAATGCACTTAATATGACTCCATTTAACCAGGTTAAGGTTGTTATTTTGGGGCAGGACCCTTATCATGGAACTGGACAGGCTCATGGTTTATCATTCTCTGTACAAAAAGGTGTAGCCATACCCCCATCTCTAAAAAATATCTACAAAGAATTAGAGGGTGATATTGAAGGTTTTAAAATGCCCAATCATGGTAATTTAACCCATTGGGCTGAGCAGGGTGTACTGTTATTAAATGCAACACTTACTGTTAGGGCATCAGAGGCCGGCTCTCATCAAAACCGGGGATGGGAAATTTTTACGGATGAAATTATAAAAGCACTTTCGCAAAAGCGAGATCATATTGTATTTTTATTATGGGGCAAATATGCCCAGCAAAAAGCATCTTTAATTGATCAGAAAAAACATTATGTATTAACCGCAGCACATCCCTCTCCTTTTTCGGCATATAATGGTTTTTTTGGTTCCAAACATTTTTCAAAAACAAATCAGTTGCTGGTTCAGAATAATGAAAAACCAATTGATTGGAAAATTCAATGACAATTAAAGTATATTTTCACCACCTGAGAGACCTAAGAAATATTTTTTATATTTATAAATGATCAGTAAGGATTATTTAAGCAATTTAGAATACAAATTAACTGGTGCCTGTATTGAGGTGCATAAAGCGCTTGGTCCAGGTTTACTTGAAAGCGCATTTATCACAAATGTTTAATCAGAGAGTTAGAATTACAGAACATACATTTTACCTCTGAACAATTAATAAAAATTTCATACAAAAACCAAGTTTTGGACACAGGGTTACGCCTAGATTTATTTATTGAAAACTGTATAATCCTAGAATTAAAATCCGTTGAAATGATTTTACCAATTCATGAAGCCCAAATATTAACCTATATGAAAATCATGAAAGCCCCAAAGGGACTGCTTATTAATTTTAATTGTATTAATATCATTCAAAATGGAAAAAAATCCTTTGTTAATGATTTCTATACTACCCTAGCATAGCCTAAAGTTAACTCAGGTTTCTAAGGTGGTGAATGCATGTTAGTATTCCAATGGTACGATAGGCTCTTTTTTAGTGGTGCTCATGATCATCATGGTTTGAAATGTTTTAACTACAGATATTTTACTGATTTTATCCATAATTAAACGTTCATAAGCTTTAATATCTTTTACATAAACTTTTAGTAAAAAATCGGCTTGTCCGGTAACATGATGGCATTCTGTAATTTCCTTGATTTGGTTCACCTCATCTAAAAATATCTGAATGGTATTATTCTTATGAAAATCAAGCTGAATTTGAATAAAGGTTTTAATACCAAGTCCTAATTTTTCTTCGTCTACCAGTGCATGGTAACTTTTAATATAACCTGCCATCTCCAGTTTTCTTACACGCTCCAATGTAGGCGCCGGAGAGAGGCCAATCTCTTGCGACAAAAGTAAATTTGTAATCCTACCATTTTCCTGTAAAATTCTCAGGATTTTAAAATCGATTTTATCTAGTTCTGATGCCATATTTTGCCAAAGGTAAATCAAGACTCCTCTATAACCAAATTTAATTTTAAATTTTAATTAAAATTATCATATATATTTTAAATATAAATTTTTAGATTTGACTAAAAATAAACTTAGATACATACACATGCAGAGTTTTACAGAAGAAAACTACCTAAAAATCATATATCATTTATCAGAGCAATCCAGTACTGTACAAACCAATGCAATTGCAGAACAAATTCAAATTAAGCCTGCATCAGTGACAGATATGTTAAAAAAGCTTTCTGAAAAAGGCTTAGTGGATTACATTAAATATCAGGGCGTTTCATTAACGCACAAAGGCAAACAAGCGGCAATAAACATTGTGCGTAAACACCGCCTCTGGGAAGTCTTTTTGGTTGATAAATTAAATTTTAAATGGGATGAGGTACATGATGTTGCTGAAGAACTGGAGCACATTAAGTCAACTGAATTAGTTGAACGTTTGGATGCTTTTTTGGGTTTTCCTAAAGCGGATCCGCACGGCGACCCAATACCAGATAAAAATGGACAATTTGAAAAAACAACATTTATTAAATTAACGGAACTTAAAATTGGCGGTCATGGTACAATTACCGGTGTTAGCGAGCACAGCTCACCATTTTTAAAGCATCTGGAAAAACTAGGACTTACATTGGGCAAACAAATTACCGTATCTGACATTACTGATTTTGACGGATCTGTAGAAATTAAACTTCATGAAAAACAATTAAACATTAGCAGAGACGTAGCCAAACACGTACTAATTACAATTTGAAATGAGTAAAACAGAATCACTTAGCGAAGTACATCAAAGTGTAGATACAAGCAAACGCAAAGGCTGGAGGCGCATTTTATCATTTATTGGCCCTGCCTATTTAATTAGTGTTGGCTATATGGATCCGGGCAACTGGGCCACAGATTTAGCAGGCGGAAGTAAATTTGGGTACCAATTAATATGGGTATTGCTAATGTCTAACTTAATTGCTTTACTTCTTCAGTCATTAAGTGCCCGCTTAGGTATCGTTAGGGGTTTAGATTTAGCACAGGCATCTAAACAAGCTTACCCGCGCTGGGCAAATATCCCCTTATTTGCACTGGCCCAAACGGCAATTGTTGCCTGTGATCTGGCAGAAATTATTGGAATGGCCATCGGCTTACAGCTTTTATTTGGCCTGCCATTAATATGGGGCATATCTATAACCATTTTTGACACTATTTTACTGCTCTTCCTACTAAACAAGGGCATGCGCGCAATGGAAGGTTTTATTGTTTCCATGGTATTTATCGTTGGCCTTTCATTTTTAGTGGAAATGTTTATTGTAGAACCCTCCATTAAAGAAATTGCCAAGGGTTTTGAACCCTCTGTGTTATCGGGTGAGGCACTTTATATTGCTATAGGCATTATTGGTGCCACCGTTATGCCACATAACCTTTATTTACATTCATCACTGGTGCAAACCAGAAAAATAGAACGCACCAATAAAGGCATAAAAGAAGCGCTAAAATTTAACCTCATTGATACGACCGTTGCCCTAAATCTTGCATTTTTTGTCAATGCAGCAATACTGATTCTTGCAGCGGCAGCATTTTATACCAATGGGCACCATGAGGTTGCCGAAATACAGGATGCACATAAACTACTCTCTAATATTTTTGGCGACATTGCCCCTGCTCTTTTTGCCATTGCACTAATCGCTGCCGGCCAAAGTTCAACCGTAACCGGAACACTGGCTGGTCAGATTGTAATGGAAGGCCACATTAATTTACGGATCCAGCCCTGGCTAAGGAGATTAATTACACGTTTACTGGCTATCATTCCTGCTTTTTTTACAATTCTACATTATGGAGACGATGCGCTTGGTGGTTTATTGGTTTTAAGCCAGGTTGTTTTAAGCCTGCAGCTGGGTTTTGCAGTCATCCCATTAATCCATTTTACATCAGACAAAATCATGATGAAAGATTTTGCCATTAAAACCTGGGTGAAAATTCTCGCTTGGATCAGTGCATTTTCTATCATTGCCCTTAATGTTAAACTGGTTATTGAAGAAGTGAGCAGCTGGACACAAAACACAAACAGCTGGTGGGTTTATGTAATTATTTATCCACTAATACTGCTTACGGTACTTTTACTGGCTTATGTATTCCTACATCCATTAAGTAAAAACAAAGCACAGCAAAAACAGCTTGTACCACATGGACATGCACTTGATATTGGTAAAATTGAAAAAATAAATTATGAGCATATAGGTATTGCGGTTGATTTCTCTAAAAATGACCGCAGCACCATAAGGCATGCATTAATTCAGGGAGGAAAAGATGCCCATTATTATTTAATACATGTAGTAGAAACGGCAGTTGCGCGTTATCATGGCGATAAAGCTATGGATCATGAAACACAAAGTGACGCAGAAAACTTAGAAAAATATAAGCTCAACTTAGCTGATTTAGGTTATGATTCCACTACATATATCGGTTTCGGTTCTACAGCAAAAGCCATTGCAGATATTAGCAATACAAACAACCTGGAACTACTCGTGATGGGTGCGCATGGACACAAAGGCTTAAAAGACTTGATTTTTGGCACAACAGTAGATGCCGTGAGGCATAAAGTAAATATGCCGGTTTTAATTGTACGTTAAAGCTCTTTAAAATGCTGCAGGAGGCGTAAAAAATCCTCTGCATTTATAAACTGACCCTGCTGATATAGAATTTCATTTTTTTCATTTAAGATACAGATGGTGGGGAAAGACAGCTTTCCCTTTATCGTACCTAAAGCAATAGCCAATTCATTGTAGCCTTTATTTGCCATAAAATTATAATCATGATGATTGAATTTAAGTGTTCCTCTTTCTTCGGCATCTAACCGGATAAAGTAATATTGCCCAGTTAATAACCGGGCAATAGATGCGTTTTTAAAAACAACCTCGTTCATTCCCTGACAATAACGGCACCAGCTGGTATGAATAAACACCACAACTTTTTTAGGCTTTACAGTTTGTAAACGGTCAAGCTGATCAAACTGTTGAGATTGCTGCGCAACAGCAATAGAAGAACTGAGTATAAATAAAACAAACAGTAATTTTTTCATTTATTTAAGCGTTAATCTGATACCTATAAATCCCCTTATGCCTTGATTTGGAGCATATACATAACTTGGATCAAAAATTAACCCATAAGGATTATTTGCTGTCGGTAGCGCTTGCCCATCGGCATCATAAGTTACTTGCTTGTTAAAAGGATCGTTTGTTCTTGCTATGATGAAGGGACTGGATTTACCCGGCGTAAAGTTTAATAGATTTTTTATGCCCCCATAAAGTTCAATATTTTTGAACCCATCATATACAAACTGTATATTCTGTATACTCCAAACTGGAGAAAATTCTTTTCTTGGGTCTAAATCACTTAATAATGGCAACCGCATTGGACTATAGATGTTTCCGGTATAATCAATACCTAAATTTAGCTTACTTATTTTGTAGGAAATGGCCCATGTACCAGAAATTTTTTCGGTTAAAATTTGATTTTGCTTAATTCCATTTTCTACAAAACCAACATCCTGATAGGTTAGTCCAGTGATTATTTTCAAACCTGAACTAAAAGACATATCTAAATTAGCGGTTAGGCCTTTGCTCACAGCATAACCATCAAGATTATCATAAATAATTTGGCTTGGGTTTGTATCATAATCACCAATAATCCTATTATTGAAATAAGTATAAAAAGCAGAAAAATCCAGTCCAAAAAAAGATCCTTTATTTGAATAAATCTTTTTAAGGTAATTCAGGTTTACATTATACGTACGTTCTGGCTTTAACTCTTCATTAATTACCACTGTTCTTGCTCCCGTTAAGGCTGCATGGTCTTCTGTAAAAATATTGACCACCCTAAAACCTGTACCTGCATTTAATCTAATGATATTCCTTTCATTAAGCATGAGTTTATATGCAAACCTGGGTGTAAGTATATGGCCATGAATAGAATTATGGTCATACCTTATTCCTGCTAAAATTGATTGAGCTTGATTAAACTTAATTTCATCTTGTATAAACAAGCCTGGCAAAAACGTTTTTTCGGGCATGTTTATGGGGTGAACAGGATCATCTGAAAAAGTTGCAGGCGTATTGTCATCATAATAGGTGTAGCGCAAAGCGGCTCCAAAAAGCAAATCATTTTTACCTATTTTTTTGTCCCAAGTGAGCTGTGAAAAAGCAATTTGCTGTTTAGCAATAAAAGATACTACACCATATCTACTATCCTGATCATGATTGGTTAATGAAAAAGAGAAAAAAACTTTCTCCTTTACAGGAAGCTGATAGTTACCTATTAACTCGAATCTCTTTGTGTAAATACTCTCGCCATACACTTCATCTCCTCCTCTATATGATTTATTCCAATTCACATCCCCTCCCCATCTGTCTTCATACAAAAAACGTCCGGCTATGGAAAACAATCTATTGTCTTTTCTAGCCATAGTCCATTTCTGAAATACTGAAATGCGATCCTGAAGTGTAACATCTGTAAATCCATCATGGTTATGGTCTACCTTATTTCCGAAGTTAAAATAGCTAATGCCGGTTAAAAAAGAAACTTTCTGGTTTAAATTTGCTTTAAAGCCAAAATCAGCATTATACTCTTTATAACTGGTTGCCATAAAGTCTGCAGAGAAGTGGGGTGCGTTTTGAACTTTTTTAGTAATGATGTTAATTAATCCACCAACAGCTTCACTTCCATACAGAGATGATGCTGGTCCTTTTACAACTTCAATTCTTTCTACGAGCGCATTAGGAATACCCGACAGGCCATAAACGGTTGATAAACTGCTCACTATCGGCATTCCATCTATCAAAACCATAGTATATGGACCTTCCAAGCCATTAATATGGATATCACCGGTATTGCAGATATTACAATTGAGCTGAGGCCTTACTCCGTTTACATTTTGCAGGGCGTCAAATATACTGGGCGTAGGATTTTTCTTGAAAAATTTTGATGTATAAATTTCAACTGGCACTGGACTTTCAACCCTGTTTACTTCCTTTTGGGTACCCGTTATAACCACTTCATTTAATTTTTCATCTAAAGATTCGAGTACAATAGTATTAAGAACTGTATCTGATTTTAAATCAAACCGGCCAATATAGCTCCTGTAGCCCAAGGCACTTACTTTAAACCGGTAGCTTCCGGATTTTAGCTTTTCAAAATTGAATTTTCCACTACTGTCAGTTATTACAGCACTTTTAAGATCTGTTAAATAAATGGTTGCGCCCGGTACTGCACGTTCAGCAAATACACGTCCATCTACTTTAAATTGTTGTGCTGCGCTGATTTTAACTGTTAAGATTAAAATAATTATGGTAAAAAATTTTAGCATGAGAAAATATTAGTTTAGTTAAAATATAAATTTAGACAAATCTAAAAAAATATTTAGAATAACAATTTATATGAATTAATATTAAACTAAAAAACTATTTGCTCTTAAATTGATTTTCTTTTTTTATAAATAAACCCATTGGACTGGCTTTAATTTCAAATCTTCTTTATAATTGGGTATACAATAACGATATTTGTAGCATGTCAAACGATATACAGATAAAGAACAAGAGAGCTTATTTTGATTATAATTTAATTGATAAATATGTAGCCGGAATAGCACTTTTAGGCACAGAAATAAAAGCAATAAGACAAGGGAAAGCAAACATGACAGATGCGTTCTGCATGTTTATTGGGGGCAACTTATTTGTCAGAAATCTGCATATATCCGAATATAGCCACAGCTCCTTTTACCATCACGACATTAAGCGGGACAGAGCTTTGTTATTGCAAAAAAAAGAATTAAGAAAACTTAAAGCCAAGGGAGAAGAAAAAGGTTACACCATTGTCCCCTTACGGATGTTTGTTAATGAGCGTGGTTATGCTAAAATTGAAATTGCCTTAGCACAGGGCAAAAAAGAATTTGACAAACGTGACAGCTTAAAAGATAAGGATGTAAAACGCGAACTGGACAGGGCTATGAAAAGGTAACCTTATTAAAACAACTATTCATTTACTTGTTGAAACGTATAACCTTATTAAATAGTTAAGCAATTGGTGCAATATTACCAGGCCTGATCGCCAACTAGAGGCACAAACCTAAAAGTATCCAATACAATCTTTTCAAAATCTGTTTCGCTCACCCGTATTACGGTAACCATTTTCTGGCTTTCTTCATCTCCAACGGGGATGACTAAAATTCCTCCTATTTTAAGCTGCTTCAGTAATATTTCGGGTACCAAAGGGGCTCCTGCAGTTACTATAATTTTATCATAAGGTGCATGTTCTGCAATCCCCTTAGATCCGTCGCCATAAAAAAAGTTTGGCTTATAGCCCATTCCAGGCAACACCTGTATGGTTCTGTTAAAAATATTTTCCTGCCTTTCAATGGTATACACATTTGCCCCCAGTTCCATTAGTATACAGGTTTGATATCCAGATCCGGTACCTATTTCTAAAACTTTATCATTTTTTTTAATATGCAAAAGTTCACTTTGATAGGCAACCGTATAGGGCTGAGATATGGTTTGTCCATCGCCAATAGGAAAGGCAATATCCTTATAGGCCTGGTTCCAAAAAGTTTCATCGAAAAAGAAATGGCGGGGCACCTTACCTATAGCATCCAATACCTGCTTGTCTTCAATACCCCGAGATTTCAATAACTCGACCAACTTCTTTCTCGCACCTCTTTCTCGGTAATTATCAACAAATTTATAAGCCATTTCATTCAAAAATAGGTTTTTTAAATGAGCTTACAAGTACAGTATCATCCAAGATTGGATAACCAGCAGTAAATCAAAACTAAATATTTACAAGGTTGCACCAAAAATTAATACGGATCTACATCCAGCTGCGTAATTACACTTTTAAATTCTTTTGTAGCATTAAACTCAAGCAACGTTTCTTTTAAAGCAGTTTTTATTTTCTGTATTGCTGTATGTTTATCTGCTTTAATAATAATCTGCTTAATATACAGGTTACGCACCCTGCCAACCAACGGCTGTTCCGGCCCCAACACCCTTTGTCCGAATTTGCCTTTTAAATTGGCAGCCAATGTGGCCGATGCACGGTCTAAAACATGAGCATCTTTATGTTTTATATAAAGAAATATCATTTTAGAAAATGGTGGATATAAGAATTTTTCCCGCTCGGCTATTTCATCCTGGTACATACCCAAATAATCATTTTCAACCACCTGTTTAATAATCCTGTTGTTTGCATCATAAGTTTGAATACAAACATTTCCCTGATCTGTACGCCTTCCGGCCCTACCCGCAACCTGTGCCAGCAACTGGTAGCTTCTTTCATAGGCTCTAAAATCAGGGTACCCAAGCAGAGTATCTGCGTTGATGATGCCAATTAGTGTTAAATTATCAAAATCAAGCCCTTTGGCAACCATCTGTGTTCCAATTAAAATATCTGTTTTCTTTTCTTGAAAATCATTTAAAATTTGCTGCAGTCCGTTTTTAGTTCTGGTGCTGTCCATATCCAACCGTGCAACCTTCGCATCGGGATATAAAAGCATAAGCTCTTCTTCTATACGTTCTGTTCCAAATCCTTTTTGTTCAACATGCACTGAACCGCAGGCCGGGCATACCTGTACGCTGCTTTGGTGAAAGCCACAATAATGGCAATGGAGCTTTCCGCTGCTTTTGTGATAGGTTAAGCTCACATCACAATTGATGCATTTTGGCGTATATCCACATGTTGCACAAATAAGGATAGTTGCATATCCACGTCTATTTTGAAAAAGAACAATCTGTTCCTTTTTAGCCAGCGCAAGATCCATATCTTTTATAAGTACGCTGGAAAAATAAGAAACCATTGTTTTTTTGCTGTTCTCTTCTGCTATGCTCACCACCTGCTGATTTGGAAGCTGAACACCCCCAAAGCGTTCTTTCATTTCTACTAAAGCATACTTCCCGTTCAGGGCATTGTAATAACTTTCTAAAGATGGCGTTGCCGAACCCAGCACTACTTTTGCCCGGTGCAGATAGGCCAGGTATATGGCCGCATCACGTGCTTGGTAGCGCGGTGCAGGTTCATGCTGCTTATATGATGATTCATGCTCTTCATCAACAACAATTAACTTTAAATGCTCAAAAGGTAAAAATACAGCAGAACGTGCCCCCAAAACCACTTTATACGTTCCATTGCGTACCTTATTCCAAATTTCTACACGTTCATTATTGCTGAATTTAGAGTGATAGACACCGATCGTATTTCCAAAATAATGTTTTATGCGTTCTACAATCTGTGTGGTCAAAGCAATTTCAGGCAGTAAAAACAGTACCTGCCCATTTGTTTTATTTATAGACTCTTCAATCAGCTTAATGTATACCTGTGTTTTGCCTGAAGCCGTAATGCCGTGCAACAGCACAACATCTTTATGGGCAAATTCATTGTTTATTTGATCAAAAGCTTGCTGTTGCGATTCATTTAAAGTGAAATTAAGGCTCAAATGGTCGTCATTGGCAGTAAGGCGGCTTACCGGACGTTTCATCACCATAAAAACTTCTTTATCCGTTAATGCTTTTAAGGCCCCTGTGCCGCAATTGCTTTCATTTAAAAGTTGCTCCTTTGAAATAGGCAAGCCGTCCCTTTGCAATTTTAAATAGGCCATTAAAGCATCAAGTTGCTTAGGTGCACGACTTAAAACTTCAAAAAGTTGCCTTAAATTTTCTTCTTCTACATAAAAATCATTCAGTACAATAAATGATTTCAGTAATGGCTTATATTTTTGAACAACTTCTTCGGCGACCAAAATAAGTTCTTTATCCAAAAGCCGGTTTATAATTGGATATATGCTTTTTTGCCCCAAAAGTTTAGTAACCTCGTGAATAGTGAGTTTTTGCTGCTTTTTTAAAGCTGAAATGATGAGCTCCTCTTTTTCATCCAGTTGAATTTCAATTTCCAGATCCTCCCTTAAAACTAAAATAGTTTCACTGGCTAATTTTAAACTCGAAGGGAGCGCAGCTGCCATAACATCACCTTCATTGCACATATAATACTGCATCATCCAGGCCCAAAACTTTAATTGAACTGGAGTTACAACAGGCTCATAATCTACTACATCAATGATGTATTTAGCTTCGTAAGCTTTAGGTGGTGATGTGGTAATTGCACTAATTAAAGCAGTATAAATTTTATACTTGCCAAACTGTACAACTACCCTTTTACCAATTTCGATCTGTTCATTTAAATCAAAAGGTACACGGTAGGTATAATTTTTAGCTAAAGATAAAGGCAAAATCACCTCTACAAAAAGTGTTTCTCTTTCTGTAAAAACATCAACATCCAAACTATTCATTATTTATCTTTAAATGCGGCAAAAAACAACATGATCCAGCCTAAAACCAGTAATAGTCCACCAATTGGAGTAATTGGACCAATAACATCAGCAAACGCCAAATGGGTAATGCTGCGTGTGGCCAACAAATATAATGAACCTGAAAAAAGAAGAATGCCAAAAGTAAAACAGAAATAAGCAATATTAATAAGTTTATTCCTATAGCGTGCAAATGTAGAGAGGTATAAAAGTGCAAAAGTGTGATAAAACTGGTATTCAACCCCCTTTTGCCATATTGATAATGAAGGTGCGTCAATTAATTCTTTTAACCCATGTGCACCAAAAGCACCAAGCAGTACTGCAAGGGCTCCAAAAAAAGAAGCTGTAAGAATAATACGTTTGTTCATAGTAATTTGCTTAAAGCAATTGCTAAATTAATAAATTGACAAAGAACTTCTCACTAATGGATGTAATAAATTAAATTTGTTGCATAAATAGATGAGAAAGATTATAATTTTATTGGTTATTCTGGTTTTAGGTGTCGCTGCAATGTGCTTCCTATATTTTTCTAAATTAAACAAGGAAAATGACACTAAAGATTTAGCTTTACTATCTGCAACTAACAATGCAGCGGTGCTGTTTTCTTTTCAAAATGACAAAAGCTTTTATCAAATCATTGAGGGGCAGCATTTATTGCAGAAGGTTTTAGGTACCGAGAAAAGAAATTTATTAATTAAATTAAAAGAAAGCATCATTGATGATGACGCAATAAATGATTTTATTAAAAACCAACCTTTATACTTAAGTATCCTACCTGCACGGGACAAAACACTAAACTTCCTATTAACCGTACAAATACAGCCAAATAAAACAATAGATCAGTTTAAAAAGAGTTTAAACACCGCACACTTAAAAGCAAGTTCAATAGGTGAGTTTTATGAGATTAGACTTAATGACGGTACTGCTGTATTTTTTGGTATACAGAACCAGGTCATTACCGCTTCTACCTCTATTGATTTAATTAAAGGCGCTGCACTAAGGCAAAAAGAAAATCCTTTTACAGCTTATATTAAAGCAAACCTGCACAGCAGAAAAAATGTGCTGGCCAATTTATATATTAATTTCAACCAAGCTCCAGCCTTCTTACAAAATATACTGACCAGTAGTTTAAACGGAGAACTTAGTATACTAAACCAACAAAACAGCTTTGCATCTTTAAACTACAATTTTAGCAAGGAAAGGATTTTATTTAATGGGAGTACTTTAATAAAAACCACCAGCAATTACCTTAAACTTTTTGAAGATATTCCTGCCCAAAATATCTCCATTACCAATCTTCTACCAGAAAATACTGCAAATTATTGCTTATATGCTATTGACAGCTATAAGGAATGGAAGAAAAAATTAGACACATGGTTCAAAGAAATCAGCCACAATACTGTTGATGTGCAAATAAAAAACATTCAAAATCAATTTAGGGTTAATCTAAACACTGTTTTTCCGGTTTACACTAAAAATCAGTTTATTACATTCCAATTAAGCACATCAGAAAAGCTGGGTGCCATATCTTTATCTAATGGTGAAAAGGTTAAACAGCTATTGTTGGATGTGAGTGAAGATTATACGGAAGATATCAAATTATTTAAAGCTAAAGATATTCTGTACTGCTATTTTGGTGAACCGTTTAAAAAATTTAGCCAGCCCTATTATACAATTATTGATAATAATTTAATTATTTCCAATCATGCAGGTGCACTGCAATCTTTTTTAAAGGACTACAAAAACAACCATTTGCTTACCAGCAATTTACAATATTTAGAAGCCTTAAATCAGGTATCCAATACTGAAAATGTTGCCTTTTATGTTAATTTAAAAAACATTACTGCCCTAGCAAAAGGCAACCTTTCAACAAATTATTACAAACACTTAAGGGCTGATGATGGCTTAAAAGAGTTTAATACTTTTTATTACCAATTAATTGGCGATAAAGATAAATTTATAACGAACTTGCTATTAAACAAATATTTACGCAATCAAATACCAGATACCCTAATCAGCCGTTAGTAATGAGAACTGCAACCCCTATATGAAGAAACTCTTACTCCCTATATTTTTATTGTTAAGCCTTTCATCTTTTGCACAGCAGTATGCACTATTTGGTACAAAAACGATGTTTGATGCTTTTGAAAACCCCTCTCAAAAATCTTTCACCTTAGATTCTTCAAGAAAGTTTTCCTCTAACTTCTTTTTACCAAATTTCGGATTAAATACGGCAAACCAAGGCAGCTCATCCTATTTAATACGCAAGCTTACGCAAGAAGGCGTAAATGATACCCGCAGCGTACCTATTGGCACAGGAAACATCAATCACTTCTATCAAAACTCAAATATTTATCTTGCTACTTTCAGGCTTTTTAAATCATACAAACATCAAAAGGAAATGGGCTTTTCATGGCAGATCAGATCAGACGCTCATGCCGATTATCCAAATGATGCCATCATTCTTTTTGATAGCTACAGCAGATTTCCGGACCAAAAAGAATTAAACGGTATATTTAACGTGAATGGCTATGAACAAACTTATCATCAGTTTAGCTTTACCTACCGTGAAAACTACAACAAACAGTTGGCATTTGGTTTAAAGGCCGGTGTATTAAGTGGAATATTATACAATAACCTGAACATTTCAAATTCTTATTTATTTGTAGATCAGAAAAACAATGACCTTATCCTTGGCCTAGCAGGCACTTATTACAGTAATTTTTCTGATGTAAACGACATCAATGAAAAGACTTTCTTCCCCAATTTCAAAAATCCGGGTTTATCACTTAGTTTTGGCACCAACTATACCTCAAAAAAGGGATTGTTTTTAATGGCCAATATTAAAGATCTTGGTTTTATCTGGTGGCGCGATGGCGCTCGAAAAACAACCCTTAGTAACTATTTTAACATTAATGATATTGCCTATAATCAATCAAATGTCAACCAGCAAATAAAAGATATCTTATTGGAACAACCCCAATCTAATAAATTTGTTGCGCTTACAAATGCAAAACTAGATGTTTACATCTCAAAAAGTTATGGTATATACAAACCAGGTCTTGTGATTTCGAAAAACTTATTCTACAAAGGCGGAGATATTGCATTTGTAAACACCTTTAATTTTGATGATTTATCAGCAAGTGTTACGCCTTTATACAACTTAAACAAAATATTCATGGTTGGGCTGCAGGGAAAGTACCAGACCAAAAACTTTGAGTTCTTTTTAGGGTCTGACAATCTGTATACAACAGCCAGCTCTGTAAAAGGAATTATTAAACGGGATGCAAGCATTGGAAGTGGCCCAAATGGAGCATCATTTTATATGGGCATAGGGATTAAATTTGGTAATGTAGTCAACCATCCTCAGTTTAGCGACACCATGCCCGGAATCAAATAAATAGCAAATGTTAGAATTTAAGCTTTAGCTGTTTTAGGCTGGGTAATGACGAAATCTTTAAGATAAAAAGGTTCAAAATAAGCTACATCTTCAAAATCAGCACTTATAAAGGCCTCATATGCCAGGGTGCTCATATAAGTTGCCGAATTAAAGTTATGCGCATTAAATAAGGCATGAGCATGTACAATCGTTCCTGCACATTTTGCTGCGCCATCGCCTAAAAACGTAGTTAAATGTTGCTCTAATACATGATCAAAACTATGTTCATCAATTATTTTAGCAACTGTTTTTTCATGCACATGCAGCTTAGAATCAAAAACTGAAGTATAAACTTCCATCCTTCTTGCATCAACCATTGGACAAACAAATCCTTTATAATCTACATTTTCAATCAAAAACCCAGCGGCCATCATTTTTAAAGTCTCAACTGCAATTAACGGAATACCTAAAGCAAAACATAAACCTTTTGCAGTAGAAACCCCAATGCGCAATCCTGTATAAGAGCCTGGGCCTTTACTCACTGCAACCGCATCTAAGTCATGATAACTCAACCCGGACCTCTGAATAACGTCTTCAATAAAAAGAGTCAAATGGCTTGCGTGCAAATTTTGACCCATTTCTTCTTTTAGGGCAACTGTTTTTCCATCTACTGCCAGCGCAACAGAACAAACACTTGTAGCTGTTTCTATTTGAAGTATTTTAGCCATAGTGCAAATATAAGATTTAAGGTGGGCGGTTAAAAGGCGAAAGCTTAAATAAGCAATAGATAAAAGAATTATTTAAGGAACAGGATCATGGCCATGCTTGCCCCAAGGGTGGCACCGACCTATTCTTTTTAATGCAAGCCAGCCCCCTTTAAAGGGACCATATTTTTTTACAGCTTCTACCCCATACTGCGAGCAAGTTGGGGTAAACCTACAGTTTGCGCCCAGCATAGGTGAAATAGCATATTGATAAAATTTGATCAAACCTAAAAAAAACCATTCAAAAATTTTATTGATGAACTTCATTTGGCAGGATTAAATCTTGAAAACGTTTAAAAGCAACAACCAGCTTCTTTTCTATAAAAGCATATGCATATTTATCCTTACCTATAAACTGCACTGAAAATAAAAGCAATCCTTTATTGGCTGGCAGATGTATGTAAAGATGATCTTGTTTATTTAATCTGTATGCTTCGCGGATGCGCCGCTTAAGCAAGTTTCGGTCAACTGCTCTTTTATACCTTTTTTTTGGAACATTAATGACAACCTGAACTGGAAAACCGGCCTGCTCATCAATAAAAAGATAGGAAATACGAAAGGGGTAAACTAAAAAAGAAGAACCGTTTTTAAAGAGCAGATCTAAATATTTTCTGCTGCATAACCGTTCTTCTTTCTGGAATGTGTACATATTTTTTTGATTGATCATTGCAGATTTGATCTGCTTATCCTGAATCATCAGGAACGCAATCAAAAATTATGCTTTATGCTTGCGTTCGTCAGAAACTGTTAATCTTTTTCTTCCTTTAGCACGACGTGATGCTAATACTCGTCTGCCGTTAGCTGTTGCCATTCTTTCGCGGAAGCCGTGTTTGTTTCTT